>Ga0209039_10000938_pt1 | contig 28277 bp, 35 predicted proteins | sample BogFormECP12_OM1_FD_188238 | JGI IMG/M metagenome (GOLD analysis project Ga0209039, IMG submission 188238) | Bog forest soil microbial communities from Calvert Island, British Columbia, Canada - ECP12_OM1 (SPAdes) (version 2) | ecosystem: Environmental > Aquatic > Freshwater > Wetlands > Bog ... | reverse complement strand
CAGGCAGGCGAGAAGGTCCTCGAGCGTCGCGCGGGCGCTCGCCGCGGAACGGGCCGTGAGGCGGACCTCGATGGCGTTCCCGACCGACTCCACCGTGACGAAGTCCGGGTTGTCGGCCCGCACGGCCTCGATCACGCGCTGTGCGGTCGTCGGGTCCGGGAACGTCCCGCGGAGCCGGACGGTCAGCTCGACTTCCGTTCCTTCCGATTCGGGGGCGGTGATGGCTTCCCTCCGGGTGCCGACGCGCCGGGTCCACGGCTGAGCGCTCCCGGGACGATGGGAGCGGTCGTGGTGCGGCGCACCGTCTCCGCCTGCGCTCGATCCTTCAAGTAGTTCACGATCGACGGCCAGACCTTCCCGTCGTCCCGGGTCTTGTTCTCGAAGTTGTGCTCGCCGAGGAATCGGGTGAACGCCGCCTGGCTCACGGCGTCCCAGCCCCCGGTGAGCCGTCCGGAATAGTAGCCGAGCACGGAGAGGTCGTGCTGGAGGGCGCGGGCGACCTCCCCCTCGATCACGAGGAGGCTCGCGGGGTCCTCACGGTTCAGCATCGTCATGTCGTAGATCTTGAACACGCGCTTCAGCTCCTCGATCGGGGAGGGGTGCTCGTCGACCCGAAGGTCGACCCAGCGGTCGTTCCCCCCGCCGTAGCCGCCGCCTTTCCGCACCGCGTAGAGCGCCGCCGATTGCATCCCCCGGCGGTCGCCGCCCTCGCGCTGGCCGGCCGCGAGCGCCGCCAGCAACCGGTCGAGGATGTCCCCGCCGACCGACTCGTACGTCCGCGCCATGGCCCGCACGACCCCGGGGCCGAAGAGGATGTTCCCCTGGCAGGCGAACCCGTCCCCGGTCTCGTGCCCGGCCCATTCCATGCACTTCGTGCCCGTGAACGAGGCGGACCCGCCCTTCGCGTCGACCACCCCGAGCTGGCGCTCGTCCCGGCCCGGGTCCGCTTCCGTGAGGCGCCGGACGACCTCCGAAGCCGCAACGCCCTTGCGGAGGAGCGCGAGCCCGTCGGGCCCGTAGGCGACGTTCGCGAGCGCCTGCGTCGCGATCGCCCCCGTGCCCGCCTCGGCGACCGGGACCACCGAACCCACCGAGATGAACTTCGATTGGACGGCGACAGCCCAGGTGGCGGTCTCCTTGTCGAACGCGACGATCGAGAACGTTCCGAACCGCGGTAGCGCCATCGGGCGGCGGGAGGGTCCCCCGGACTTTAAGGAGAGGGGTTCGCGGAGTCCGTGGCGGTCCCGAGGAGCGCCTCTACCTCGGTGGTCACCTCGTCCACGATACGTCGTCCGGTCGCGCGGTCCCCCTCCCGGAACGCCCGGTCGGCCTCCCGCAGGCGGCTGACGGCCGCTTCGACCGGCCGTCCCTGGGCCCGGGCGAAACCGAGCAACCGGGACGCGAGGCGGAGACGGTTCAGGTCCCGGTCCTCCTCGGGGGAGGGGGTCTGTTCCGGTGCGCCGGTCGGCAGGTAGTCGACGAGGCCGCGGGGCCACTCGGTCACCTCGCCCTCGCCGCGCCGCACGCGTCGTCGACCGCCGGCGGGCGGGTCGTCGGTCACACGACCCTACGCTTCCTCAGGGCCGGCGGTGGGAGGAGCGGCCACGGGCCCGCCCTTCGGCGCCGGGAGCCGGCCATGAAGGCCGGACCAGATCGCATCGACCTCCTCGTAGAAGCGGGCGAGGTCCGCGGGCTCCGCGAGGCGAGCCGCGGCCGACTCGAGCCGGGGAGCTAGGTCGCTCGTGTCGACCCCGTGCGTGCCCGACCAGGCGAGACTGCCCCGGGCGAGCGCGAGCTGATCGTCGGCGGTCTTCCGCTCCTTCTTCGCCTCCTTCTCGATCGGGGCGAGCGTGTGGTCGGGGTTCCAGTGCGGAGGGACGGGCGCGAAAATCGGGACGCGCAGAAGCCGGAACGGCTCGGGAAGGGTCACCCAGCGCGGCTCGGCGAACCTCACCGAGAGGAGGTCGAGCGCCTGGAGTGCCCCGGGGTAATCCCCGTGGGCGTACGCGTCCGCCGCCTTGTAGAACGGGGTCGTGAGCTCGGGGCTGGGAGCGCCTTTCCAGGTGTCGAGGAGGAGCGCGACCTGGGTCGGGACGAGTCGCCGCAACGCCAATCGCTCGGGCGGCTCGGGCACCCGCGGCGTAGAAGGGACCTCGGGGGTCTTTTCCGGGGGACGGTTCGGAGCGCCGGGCATACTACGTGAACGAGGGGGCGTTACAGGAACGCCTCGAACTCCTTCGTCACCTCGGGGTACTTTTCGTGGACCGCTTTCAGGATGTTGTGGACGCTCAGCTTCTCGAGCTTGAAGTCCTGGAGCGCCTCGATGACCTTGTCGAACGTCTCGTCGCTCAGCTGGACGAGCTTTTCCTTCGCGAGCCAGTTGCGGTAGAGCTTCTCCTCGAGGACCGCGCGCCAGCCCTTCTCGTACTTCTGGAAGAACTCCTTGGTCGGAGTCCCCGCGTGGACCGCCTCGGCGGCGACCGTCCCGCAGATCTTGCCGGCGATGCAGCCGTTCGCGATGCCACCGCCCGTGAGCGGGTCGATCATCCGAGCGGCATCCCCGACGATCATGATGCCGTCCCCCACTGTCTGCTTCAGCGGCGCGGAGATCGAGACCCCGCCGCCCACCATGTCGATCTTCTTGCCCTTCGCGTAGCCGGGGTGGTGGTCGATCCAGCGGTCGAGGTAGTTCCGGGCGTCGGCCATCCCCGTGACCTGGCTCACCTGTACGCCGATGCCCACGTTCGCGAGGCCGTCCCCTTTCGGGAAGATCCAGACGTAGCCTCCCGGGGCGACCTTGCCGAGGTAGAAGTCGCAGTAGCGCACGTCGCAGTCGACGTTCGTCATGCGGTACTGGAGGCAGGTATCCATGTCCCGCATCGAGATGTTCGTGGAGATGCCGGCCCAGCGACCGACCTGGCTTTCGAACCCGTCCGCGGCGATCGTCACCGGGGCGCGGACCTCGAACGTCTCCCCGAACCGCTTGACCTTCGCGCCGACGATGCGGCCGTTCTCCTTCAGCATGCCGACCGCGGCGGTCTTGAGCACGACATCAACGCCGGCATTCCCCGCGTCGATCGCGAGCTGCTTGTCGAACTCGTCGCGCTCGACGACGTAGCCGACCTCGTTGCCCGCGTGCTTCTCGTTGATCTCGAAGACCTTCTCGCTCGGCGAGTAGATGCGGGCGCCCTCGACCTCGAGGTTGATCCAGCGCCCGGGCTTGATGCCGACGTCGGAGAGCCACGCCTTGCTCATCCCCTCGCCGCAGCGCACGGGGGAGCCGATCTCCTGGCGCTTCTCGATCATCAGGACCTGGGCGCCGCTCTTCGCGGCCCACTTGGCGGTCATGCTGCCGGCGGGGCCGGCGCCGATGACGAGAACGTCGGTTTTCAGGTTCGGCAATGAACTCAGTGCCTCCGTTCGATCTCAGCCGATCTCGATCGCCCCGACAGGGCAGGCCTTCACGCACACCTCACAGCGCGTGCAGACCTTCTCGTCGAAGGTGATGCGGGTCTCGTCCAGATAGATACAGTTGAGCGGGCAGATCCCCACGCACGCCCCGCAGTAGATGCAGAGCTGCCCCGACGACTCGATGTGGAGGTGCTTCTTGCTGGGCATCGCCCGACCGCCGCGAGCACCGGGCGGAACGATATTAAAGGCTATCTCGCGAGGGAAGGGGGTCCGCCGGACACGGCCTTCGGGGGAGCGGTCGCCAGCGCAGCGGTCGTGGGGCGTTCGTGCTCCGCAAGCCAGCGTTCCACGTCGATCGCGGCCCGGCAGCCGGCGCCCGCCGCGGTGACGGCCTGCCGGTAGCGGCGGTCGTGGACATCCCCGGCCGCGAAGACGCCCTCGACGCTCGTCCGCGTCTCGTCGTGCAGTTTCACGTACCCCTCCTGGTCGAGCTCGAGCGCGCCCCGGAACACCTCCGTCGCCGGATCGTGGCCGATCGCGACGAAGAGGCCCCCCACCTTGAGCTCGGAGGTGGCCCCGGTCTTCGTGCTCTTCAGGCGGAGCGCCTCCACGGTCTCCCGGCCCACCACCTCCTCGACGGTGGTGTCGAGAAGGAACGACACCTTCGGATGCGCGCGGGCCCGCTCGAGCATGATGGGGCTTGCCCGGAACTTGTCGCGCCGGTGGAGGATCGTGACGTGGGTCGCGAAGTTCGTGAGGAAGAGGGCTTCTTCCATGGCGGAGTCGCCGCCCCCGACCACGGCGAGCTCCTTTCCTTTGAAGAAGAACCCGTCGCACGTGGCGCACGCCGAGACCCCGTGGCCCTTGAGGCGGTTCTCGGACGGGAGGTCGAGCCATCGGGCGTTCGCTCCGGTCGCCACGATCACCGCGTCCGCGTGGACCGTCCCCGAGGCCCCCGTCCCCAGCACGAACGGGCGGCGGGTGAAGTCGACCCGGACGAGATTGTCGTCCACGAACTCGGCCCCGAACCGCGCGGCCTGGCGGCGCATGCGGTCGACCAGCTCGGGTCCCTGGATCCCCTCGGGGAATCCCGGGAAGTTCTCGACCTCGGTGGTGATGAGAAGCTGGCCGCCCGCCGGGACCCCCGAAATCACGAGGGGTTTCAGCTCGGCGCGGGCGGCGTACAGCGCCGCGGTGAGCCCGGCGGGGCCGCTCCCGAGGATGGCGACCCGTACCGTCCGGTCCGTTGCGGCCATGGTCGACGAGTTCCCTCCGAGGTTAAAGGCGCGACCCCTTCGGTTTCTCGCGGGTACCCAGGTGGAGACGGTCGGCCCCCTCGGCCTCGGCATACGCGGAGCGGAAGAACAGGAGCGGGGGAGCGTCCCGACCCCGTTCCAGGTGAACGACCTCCCCGACGAAGAGCACGTGGTCGAACGCGGGGACGCGCGCGACCAGCCGGCATTCGGCCGCCCCGAGGGTGCCGTCGAGGAGCGCGACCCCCGTGGTCCCCCGGTGGACCGGGACGCCGACGAACTTCTCCGCGGGCGGAATCGCGAGCGCGAACCGTTCGCTCAAGGAGCGCTGGTCGGCCGCGAGGAAGTTGACGGCGAACTGTCCCGTGCGGTCGACGACCGGCGTGGTGTCGGCGTCCTCGGTGAGGCTGACGAGGATCGACGGCGGAGCGAGCGAAATTGAGAGGAGCGCGTTCACAGTGAGACCGGCGTCTAGGGGACCCTCGCGTGCCGTGACGACGGACACACCGGTCGGCCAGCGTCCCATCAGGCCCCGGAATTCCCCCGGGTCGGCTGCGGTCGTCGTGGATTCCGCCGTCATTCGTCCCGCCATTTGAACAGCCGTACCGCGAGCATGAAAACGACCAGCGACCCGATGAGCACGACCAAGAGGTCGAAGAACGCGCGCGAGGCGTTGGAGAACAGCATGACCTGGTTCATTCCGTCAATGACGTAGTAGAGCGGAAGGATGCGGGCGAACGCCTGCAGCTCCGGGGGCATCAAGGAGACCTGGAAGAACGTCCCCGAGAGGAACATCATCGGGAAGGTGATGATATTGCCGATCAAGGCGGCGCTCTCGGGGGTTCGCGCAACCGACCCCGCGAGCATCCCGAGCGAGACGAAGAAGAACGGGCCGGCCACGAGGAACGGGATCACCCCGAGCGTGAGCGTGACGTGGGCCCCGAACAGGAACACTCCCGCCCCGATCATGATCGCCGACGTCACGAACGTGAGCGCCACGTACCAAAGGATCCGGGACGTGAGCCACTCGGCGCGCGTGATCGGGGTCAGCGAGAGCTCGCGGAAGATCCCGTCCTTCCGGTACGACGAGGCGATGTCCACCATCGAGAACATCGGGCTCGTGAGGATCGCGAAACCGATGAGCCCGGGAATGAGGTAGTCGATGTACTTGTAGACCTGGCTCCCGACGTTCTCGGAGGTGAAGCCGATCACCGGGGCGCACGAGCCGGTGCTACAGACCGCGTGCAGGTTGAAGGCGGCCGCCACGCCCTGGACCGCGCCGAGGACCGTGCCGCCCGCCGAAGCGTCCTGGGGGTTCGTGAAGACGGTGAGGTTGACCGGCCGGTGGGCGAGGTAGTCGCTCTGGAATCCGGCGGGAACGATCATCCCGGTCGAATCGCCGTTCTGACCTAGATAGTTCGAGAAGTTCTGGGGCGTGACGGAGACCAGCCGTACGTTCACCACCGACGTCGAGTTGAGCGCCGCCAGGAACTGGACGCTCACGTTCGTGTAGCCGACCCCGTTGGGATTGTGGTCCTCGTTCACGACGACCAGGGTGACCGCACCGGTGCCCGACGCGGAGAAGATGAGCCCGAACATCGCGATCAGGATGATCGGGAAGATCAGCGAGAAGAACAGCGCCACGGGATTGCGGAAGTAGGACCGCATGACGATCCGGAAGTCGGCGCCGATGTGGCTGAGCTTCATGGGGTGCCCTCCGATTTCAACGCACCCTCGTCCATCTGGCCGACCAGACGCACGAACACGTCCTCGAGCGTGTCCTGCGTCGTCGTGAACGACGTCCAGGGGAGCCCGCTCTCCTCGATGGCCGTCAGGATCTTGAGAGCGTCCCCTTTCGACTTGAGGGTCACGGAGACCTTTCCGTCCTCGACCACTGCGGACGTCCCGAGGTTCATCTGGAGGTAGACCGCGAGCGCGGGGCTTCCGACCACGGTCATTCGCTCGGGTTTCCCGTGGGCCTGGATGATCTCGGCCGGGCTGCCCTCGGCGATGATCTTGCCGTGGTGGATGATCGCCACACGGTCGGCGAGCAGCTCCGCCTCCTCGAGGTAGTGGGTCGTCAGGAACACCGTGCGGCCCTCGCGCTTCAGCCTCCGGATGACTTGCCAGATCGCACGACGGGCGTGGGGGTCGAGGCCCGTGGTCGGCTCGTCGAGGAAGCAGATCTCGGGGTCGTTCGTGAGCGCCAGGGCGAGCCCCATCTTCTGTTTCTGGCCCCCCGACAGCGTATCAAACCGGGAGTTCGCCTTGTCCACGAGCTCGACCTGCTGGAGGAGGGCGGTCGGGTCGACCTTCGTGCCGAACAGGGTCCGGTAGTACTCGATCGCCTCTTTCGGCGTGATCTTCTCGAAGAACCGGAAGTCCTGGGGGATGACCCCGATCCTCTGGTGGAGCTCCCGTCCCTCGGACCACGGGTCGAGGTCGAGGACGCGGACCTCTCCTTCGGTGCGTCGGCGCAGCCCTTCGAGGATCTCCGTGGTGGTGGTCTTGCCGGCACCGTTCGGCCCGAGGAACGAGAAGACCGTGCCGCTCGGGACCGAGAAGTCGATCCCGTCCACTGCCGCGAGGGGCCCGTAGCGCTTGACGAGGCCCTTCACCTCGATCGCGGTCGGCATGGCATCCTTCGAGCGACCGAGAGATAAGAAAGCTCTCCTCGCGCCCCGCAGAAGGGACGGGGGAGCCGCCGTCGTGCCGTTTTCGAGCACGGCCAAGGTACCCGGTCCGGCCGAAGCGCGGTCTTGCTCTCCGCGACCCGACCTTGCGCTCTCCGCAACCTCGCCGCCGGGACGAAACGATTTAACCCGCCCATGCCCCCCGGCGGGAACTCCGCGGGCGACCATGGTCCGTCCTCTTTCGGAAGCGCTTCGATCGGCTCCCCTGTTCTTCGAGCCCGCCCCGCCGCTCGCGCGGACGCCCCCCCACCGGGTCGAGGAGCGGGTCGAGGCGGTGGTGCGACTTCTCGAGACCGTTCCCCGTGTGGACGCGCTCGACATTCCCGAGCTGGTCGACGAGAACCACGAAGGACTGCCCCACTACCGGTCCGGGGACCCCCGGGTCTACGCCCGGCAGCTCGCCGACCGCACCGCTCGTGAGGTCATCGTGAACAAGGTGGTCGCCCATCTTCCGGACATCCCGGCGGTGGAGCGTTGGGCCCGGGAAACGATCGAGCGAGGAGTCCGACACGTGGTCCTCGTCGGCGGCAGCAGTCGATACATCCCCTACCCGGGTCCCCCGGTGGTGGAGGCCGACCGCCTCTGCCGGGAGATCTTCCGCGCCGCGGGAGGCTCGGTCGGGAACATCGCGATCCCCCAACGGGCCGGCGAGGCGCACCGCATGCTGGCGAAGACGAGGGCCGGCGCCTCGTTCTTCACGACCCAGCTCCTCTTTGACGCCGAGGCGGCGCGCGAGGTCCTCCTCCGCTACGACCTCCTCTGTCGACAGGCCTCGCTCCCTCCGGCCGCGGTGCTCCTCAGCGTAGCCCCCATCGCCGACGACGAGGACGCAGAGTTCGTGCGGTGGCTGGGCGCCGACCTACCCGACGCGACGGAGCGGGCGATCCTGGAGGGCGACGAACGGGAAGCGTCCCGTCGGAGCGTGGAGATCGCCGTGAGGGCCTGGGAGAGCGTCACGGGGATGGCGCGCACCGAGCACCTTTCGGTCCCGATCGGCGTGAACGTCGAACAGATCTCGCCCCGCCACCTCGAGGTTGCCGGAACGCTGCTCCGCGAGTTCGCTCGCCGGATCGACAGTCCTGCGGCCGCGACCTAGGTCCCCGTTCGGTCTTCCGGGGCTCCGGGTACGAGGGTTCCCTCGTCTAAGAACCGTTCACCGTCCAACTCCACCGTCGCGCCGGCGATCGTGGTGAGGTGGGCAAAGCGCGAGGGGTTCTTTCCGCCGAGCATGCGGTTGCCTCCCAGAAGGAGGCCCACCGAACCGTCGGCCACTTCCCCCACCTCGGGCGCCCGGGAGATGGCAGGGTTCACGCCGAAGGTGAGCGCACCGGGAAGCTCCCGACCACGACCTCCTCGCAGGTACGCCCGGGAGAACGCCGCGCCTCCCCGGTCGAACGAGTACTCGGTGAGCCGGCCCCGGTAAAACGTAAGTCGTGCCCCGACGGACACCGCCGGGTTCGAGTAGCGGTCGTACGTCTCGCGGTTCGCCTCCCACGCCCCCTCCGCGACGCCGGAGGCGAGAGGCGCCACCACCACCCCGGTCGGGACCTGGGTCCAGGGGCGACCGGCCCGGCGGTCGGCCCGGTCCACACGGCCATCCTCGACGACCGGGGGTGAGCGGAGAAGCTCGACCTCGAGGTCGGTCCCGTTCGGGTGGAGCACACGGACCCGACGAGCCCGTCGGAGCCGGCGAACGAGGCGAGCGGCCCGCCGGGCGAGCTCGACCGGCGGCACGAGGCTCCCGCGCAACAGCTCCTGTTCCCAGGCGTCCCGGTCGACCCCGAACCGGCTCGCCGCTGCTGGGGTAACGCCCGCCACGGCGATCCGAGCGGCCCGGAGACGCGCGTGGCGCGCGGTCCGCCGCCATTCCGGTCCCGCGTGTCGGCCGACCACCGCCTCGAGCTCCTCGTTCGAGAGCCCGAAGAGGCGGGGGAACTGCTCCGGGCCTGGGAAATAGACGTACGCGTCGCTGGACCTCGCCAGGGCGATCGGGGCACGGGGGACCGCGGCGGCCCTGGGCCGCGTCAGCGAGTGGAAGAACGCCTCTTCGTCCTCCACCACGAGGGTGGGCTCACACCCCCGACGGCGGGCCTCGAGGACGAACGCCCGGGCCCAGGGGAGAGCGTGGTTCCAGGTCTCGACGGTGACGGTCTCCCCCGGTCGGACCCGGAGACACTGGCCAAGGACCATCCGGGCTAGGCGGTCCTCGCTCGAGAGGTGCGGGACGCGCCTCACGCTCGACCGCCGTGCGGGTGATGGTGACCGGTGCGTCCCCCCGCGACCGCCGGGGCGGTCACGAGCCAGCCACCGTCCCGAACGCCCTTCACGCCGCGCAGGTCCTCAGCGGCCCGTTCGATCTCGCGCCGGCGCCCGAACAGGAGGACCACCTCCGCGCAGGCGTCCCCTTCGAGATGCACGTGCGTCGTGGACCGCACGTGGTCGCCCCACCGGTGTTCCGCCGCGGTGAGGCGACGGAGGACGTTCGGGGTGTCATGACGGTAGAGGAGGGCGACGACTCCGAGCGCGTCCGCGTCCGGGTTGGCGAGCGTCCGTGTCGAGACCTCCTTACGGATGAGGGCGCGGACCGCGTCCGATCGGCTCGCGCTGTTCCGCTCCTCGACCCACGCGTCGAGCAGGCGGAGGAGCTCCGGTTCGAGGGAAACACCCACGCGCACGACGCGGGACGTCATCGCGTCGCCTCCGGCGTGGAGGCGCTCCGGTCGGCCCCGGCCACGGGGGGCGCGGGTGGGAACCCGATCTCCTCGTAGTGCCGGTAGCGGTAGACCGCCATCGCGACGAGCCAGGTCACGACGAACAGCGCGATGATCCCGAAGCCGACGTACTGCCAGGCCGCCTCGCCGTTCACCGTGCTCAAGCTGTTCCAGAACGGTCCTCCGAGATGGAGCTCGGTCGCGAGGACGCTCAGCACCTCGAGGCCACCGATGACGAACGCCACCAGGACCGAGATGATTGTGATCGTGAGGTTGTAGTAGATCTTCCGGACCGGCTTCAGGAACGCCCAGCCGTAGGCGTAGCGCATCGCGATGCCGTCGGTCGTGTCGACCGCGACCATCCCGCAGGTGAACAGGAACGGCATCAGGAGCGCGGTCCAGACGGGGACCGACGCGACGCCCGTGGCGATCCCGAGCGTGAGGACGATCAGAGTCACCTCGGAAGCGGTGTCGAATCCGAGACCGAAGAGCACCCCGACCGGGTACATCTGCCAAGGGCGGTTGACGACCCGGAAGAGCCCGCCGAAGTAGCGGTTCATGAATCCGCGCTTGTTGAGCTGCTCCTCGAGGCCCTGCTCGGAGAGCTCGCCGGCGCGCAGCCCCTGGAAGATCCGGTAGATCTCGATGACGATGACGAGATTGATGAGACCGATGACCCAGAGGAACGCTCCCGAGATCACGGTGCCGACGATCGCCCCCGCCGCGGCGAAGGTGCCGTACGCGCTGTTGACGGCGTTGAAGGCGACGACGAGGGCGACGATCATCACGATCACGATCGTGGAGTGACCGAGCGAGAACCACGTTCCGACCGTGAGCGGCCGCTGCTTCTGCTGGAGGAGCTTACGGGTCGTGTTGTCGATCGCCGAGATGTGGTCGGCATCCACCCCATGCCGGAGCCCGAGCGTGTAGCTGAGGACCCCAAGAGGGAGGAACAGCGCAAACGAGCGGGCGACCACGAGGAGGAGGAGGAAGCCGACCGTGGTCGCGGCCGCGATCGCGCCGTAGACCGTGACGATCGCGACCTTCTCCCGCCACGTGAGCACCCGAAGCCCGGGCGGGCTAGCGGGCCCGGTGCCGGAGGAGGTCGGAGCGGAGGCACCGCTCATGGCCGGTCCTACCTACGGCGTCACTTAAGCGTTATGTCGTTCCCAAGAATCGTGCTACCCGGCGGTCGGACCCGACGGTGCCCCGGGACCCTATTCCTCGACGATCGGGCGACGGTGCTTGACGAAGTCGCCGCCGCGGATCTCGCGCATCGCGGTGAGGAGCTCGTCACGGGTGTTCATCACGATCGGTCCGTACCACGCGACCGGCTCGTGGAGCGGCCGCCCCGAGACGAGAAGAAAACGGGCCTCGGAGTCGAGGGCGGTCGCCCGGACCGGCCCCCCTGGGCCGAAGAGCGCGGTCTCGCCACCGGTGACGGGGTTCGTGTCCTGCCCGTCGAACCGCACGTTCCCGCGGATGGCGTGCGCGAAGGCGGTGTACCCTGTGGGCGGGTCGAGCTCGAAGGATTCGCCAGAGGGCACGGTGACATCGAGGTACGTGGGGTCGACCGGGATACCCTGGACCGGCCCCTCGGTGCTGCCGTAGGTCCCCGCGACGACCTTCACGCGGCTGCCCGTATCGGTCGTCACCTCGGGGAAGTCGGCCCGGGTAAGGCCCCGGTACGCTGGAACGGACATCTTCTCCTTCGCTGGGAGATTGACCCACAGCTGGAAGCCCGACATCGTGCCCTCGGTCCTCTTCGGCATCTCCTGGTGGATGATCCCGCTCCCGGAGTTCATCCACTGGACGTCCCCGGAACCGATGACGCCCGAGTTCCCGAGCGTGTCCCCGTGCTCGACCTGGCCTTCGAGAAGGTAGGTCACGGTCTCGATCCCCCGGTGCGGGTGCCAGGGGAAGCCGGCCAGGTAGTCCTCCGGGTTCGAAGAACCGAACCGGTCGAGCAGGAGGAACGGGTCGAACAGGGGTACTTCGTTGTTGGAGAAGGATCGGCGAAGGCGCACGCCGGCCCCCTCGAGGGTCGGCACACCGGGGAAGCGATGGGCGATGGATCGGACGGGCTCGGCCATTGACGTTACCTCACTTTATCCAATTACCTTTGGTTACTTAAAGGGGAGGGAACGGCCGGGTAACCTTGGCTCCCCTGCGAGGGGCGGGGACCGTCAGAGCCAGTGAAGCTGGCGGAGAGCCCACACAAGACCGAAGCCGAGCGTGATGCCAGAGACCGGCCCGACCCCCCAGCCGAGCAGGATGCTGCGGATCGGTTTCCAGAGGACCGTGGACCGCCGGCGGGCGAGCCCGGCGCCGATCATGGCCCCGACGAGCGCCTGGTTCATCGAGGTGAAGAAACCGAACGCGACCGAGACGAGGATCACGGTCGACTGGGCGAGCTGGGAGGCGGTCGCCATTCGGGGGTCGAGCTCCACGAGGTCGAACGCGACGCGCTGCAGCAGGGGACGGCCCCAGGTCAGCACTCCGAGGGCGAGGCCGAGGCCTCCGACCAGGCCGGCGAGGAAGAGTCCGAAGAGACCCGTCATGATCAGGGCCCCCGAAGCGTTCGACACGTCGTTCGCCCCCATGGCGAACGAGGCGGCCGCGCCCACCCCCACGAGACCGAGGACCGCAGCGCGTCCCAGAGCACCCCGTGTCGAACGGGCCGGTCCGGAGCGGTCGGCGGCGCGGACGAATAGAAACCCGAGGGCGAACGCCGCGAACGGGGCGGTGGCCCAGAGAAGGACGAGGGAGCCGATCGTGGTCCAGTGGATGGGTAGGCCCGCTGCCAATCCGGCGCCCACGGTCGAGAAGACCAGGATCTGGATGGTCGACGTCGGGATCGTCACGAAGTTGTAGGCGCTCGTCAAGGCGAGCGCCGTCACGACGATGGCGAGGGCGACCCCGAGGGCGACGGTCCCGCCCCCGAGGATCCCGTGGCCGACCGTCGTTTCCACCTGGCCGCTCGCGAACGCGGCCCCGACGAGCGCGAGAGGGGCCATGAGCAGCAGAGCGCGCCACGGGCGGATCGCTCCGGCCGCGTACGGCATGCCCATGCAGGCACCCGTGTAGTGGGCGCCGATGCTGAACGCGAACGCAAAGGCGGCGGCCACCAGGAGGTCGGCAGTGAGCGTCAGATCCCCTCCCCTCGCCTTCGGGGGTTTCGTGCGGCGGGGTCGGGTCTGCGCGAAGGGGATGGTTCGCCGCGCTGGGCCGCCACGGGGCTCTCTGAAGCCCCCGTCAATATAATTCGGCCGGGCCCCCGAAAACCTACGGCGCGTCGTTTCGACGGCGGTCGCGACGCCCTAATCGGAGGAGGGCGGCCGGGACTTCTTGCGGAGCGATGCCTCGATCTCGTCGAGCTGGCTCAGGACCGCCTCGGGAGGCACGGATTCGGCGATCGGTCCCTCCGACCATCCCGCGGACCGCTCCCAGGTCCGTGGAGGTGGGAGCTCTGACGCCTCGGCTTCGAGCAGCGACTCGTCCCAAGCGGGTACGGCGCTGGGGACCGCCGGGGGAGGCTCCGCGGCCTCGCTCACATCGGTGGGTTCCTCCTCGGTCAGCATGGCAAACGTGCCCGCGGCGAGGCCCGTGACCGCGAGGGCAAGGAACAGCGCCCAGGGCTGAAGATGCACGGATCCGCCTCCCCCGAGCTGGGTGACGGTGCCCGAGAAGTAGAGCTCAAAGGTCAGGGCGAGGCAGACCCAGCCGACGATGAACAGAGGAAGGGCAGCGAAGAACTTCTCGATCCAGCTCTCGGCCCCGGCGTCGCGCTGCGGCCCGGGCGGGTCCCGCGCGTGGGCGCGAGCCGACGATCTCGCCGACACGCCGAGGTGGGCCGAGCTCATCGCGCTACCTCCCGTGCGACGCGTCCCTGGGTCATGGGCACGCCGTCGTGGAGAGGCATCGGTTGTCCGTGACCTCCACGGCCGTGATGGCCGGGACGGCTGTTCCCAGGTCGACGTAGACGCGTAGCGTGATCGCCGACGTGGCAGCCCCCGTCGCGACGCCTGTCGAGAAGTAGCCGAATCCGAAGACCCAGCCGGTCGTCAGGTGGACCGCAACTGCGATATCGAAGCCGACCGCGGGTCCTGCGGCACCGGGCTGGATCACGGTGAAGATGACCCGTTCCGCATAATGTCCCGCGGCGATGGCGACGGACGACGCGGGACGGTACCGGTCGGTACAGGCCCGGGCGCATCCGGGAAGCACCACGGTGGTGCCTTGGAGGCCGGGGGAGGTTCCCTGGACCCCCGCCGCGGGATACCCCGGAGCGGCTGCGTAGTGGATCGTAGCGTGAGCGCCCACCGTCACCGGGGGGGCGGCCAGCGGCGTGATTCGTGCAACGGCGTAGGATGCGTGGAACACCCGGACCGTCGTAGCGGCCGACCCGGTCGCCGGGAGCACGACCAGCAGGAGGAGGACCGCCAGCCCTAGCCAGTGCCCAAGCCCCGCGGGCCGTTTCATGTTCGTTCTTCCGACCCCGAAGTCAGCATGAGGCCGCTCCTTCGATAGGAGCTGGTCTCAAGTCCCGGGCGGAGCGGAAAAACCGCCCCACCGGGAAGGGAAGGGGTTGGTCGTTCAACCGCTGAAGGGCGATGCGAGGTGCCTCTGTCCCCTCTAGGGGCAGCTGGTCGCGCTCGAGCACTGGTTGAATACCACCGACAGCGAGTTGATCGTGGGTGCGGTCGTCGTGCCCAAGTCCACGAACACGAAGACCGGGACCGACACGCTGGTCGCCGACGTGGAGACCGAGGTCGCGAGATAGCCTTGGGCCACGGTCGTGCCCGTCGAGGCGATGATGGTGATGGAGAAGTCGAAGCCCTGACTCGTTCCGCCGGTCGCGGGCTGGGTCACGCTGATCACGATCTGTTCGCCGTAGTTGCCGATCGTTTCCGAAGCGGGGGTCACGGGGCGGAAGTTCTGGGCCGTACAGGGGTTCGCACCGCAGATCGCGAGAGCCGACGGTGTGCCCGCCAGACCGACCGTTCCGATCTGGGTTCCCGCCGTCGCGACCGCGACCATGTTGGTCGACAGGACGACCAGCTGCTCCGAGGAGATCGTACCGGCCGTGAAGCCGGTCGGGCTTGGCGTGCTCGTCACGTTGGAGGTCTGGCCCGGACTGAGCGTCGTCAGGGTCGTCGCGGCCAGCGCGTAGCCGCCAATCATCGCGACCATCAGCGCCGCGGTCACCACGTAGATCGTTCGATACTTCCTCTTGATCGGTGCCATGGGGCCCACCATCAGGGCAATGGAAAAATGTGTATGAATGCGTATTTAAACGTATTCACGAGGGCATCGCGGAGGCGGCTCCACAACTGGGTCGGCCGCCCGAGCGTGGTGGCCATCCCGTCGCGTTCTGCCCCCACGCGCGAAGACGCGGCGGGCCGGAGCAGCTCCGGTAGGGGGTAGTCCGGGCACGGGGTTTCGCCATCGTAAACTCAGGTTGAGGAGTACGTTAAAACGCGACAATCGCCCCAAAAAGAGAGGTCCCGGCGATGTCCCAGATTGTGGACTTCGATCGACTGCTGTTCGCGTTCACGATAGGGTCCCACATCCTGCTCGTCTCGCTCAGCATCGGCATGGCGATCATGATCTGCATCTCGGAGTTCCTGTTCGCTCGGACCAAGAACAAGTACTACGGGGCGCTCGTTCGTCGACTCATCCGACCGTTCGTGGTGTCGTTCGGGATCGGCACGGCGAGCGGCATCGTGATGGCCGTGGAACTGGTCAATCTCTTCCCGCGGTTCATGACCCTGGTCTCCCAGACCGGCGTGATCGCGATCTTCTACATCGAGATCTTTGCGTTCTTCCTCGAGACGATCTTCCTCGTCGTCTACGTCTACTACGGTAACACCTTCAAGGGCCGCTACAGCCGCTGGGTGCTGACGGTCCCGATCATGGTCGGGACGCTTCTCTCCGCCGTGCTCATCGTGATGGTCAACGCCTGGATGAACACCCCGAACGGATTCGACCTCGGCACGTACGTAGCGAGCGGGACCAACTACTCGGTGACGAACGTGAACCCCTGGGCCCCGTTCCTGACGGCCTCGACGGGGGACGAGGTGTTCCACGTGCTCGCGTCCGTTCCGCTCACTGGGATCATGATCATTGGGGGCTTCTTCGCCTACCGGTACCTCCGAAGCACGAGCCTCGAGGAAAAGACGCTCTTCCTGACGGGCCTCCGGGTCGCGGTGGCTCTCAGCTTCGTCTTCGTCATCCTCGCGATCCTCGCGGGGGTCCTCGAGATCGACGGGATGTACCAGTACCAGCCCCTCAAGTACGCCGCGATCGAGCTCAACCCCCAACCGGGAACGAACCTCCCGATGACGCTCTTCGGCACGGTCTCCGGAACGAGCATCGTGGGGGGGTTCCAGATCCCGGGGTTCCAGGGATGGCTCGAGCACGGCGCGAACCTGCCGGGGCTCTCGCAGTATCCCCAATCCCAGTGGCCTCCGCTCATCATCCACGAGACGTTCGACGTGATGCTCCTCGGCGGTGCCCTGCTCGGTCTCTTCGTCATCGCCTACTGCGGTCTATGGCTCCTCAAGCGCAAGCCGTTCGACCGTCCGATCCTGGCCTACGTCTTCCTCGGGTTCTCCGCCCTCACGGCGATCATCATGGAGCTCGGCTGGATGACGGACGAGCTGGGACGGCAACCTTGGATCGTCTACAACGTCCTGACGGTGAACGACGCGGCGAGCAACAGCGCCAACCTGTACGCCCCGGGCATCGTGATCATCGCGTTCTACCTATTCCTCTTCCCGTTCACGCTCTGGTTCATGGGGCGCGTCTTCCGCGGGAAGTCGATCGCGATCGACCTCGAAGGCCCGACCGGAGGTCGGGAAGATGTCAACTATTAACTGGCTCTTCGAGGTCAATTTCGCGATCTTCTCCGTCTTCCTGGTCCTCTTCGTCACGGAGCTGATGGGAGGAATCCTCCTCCTCATCGCGTACGACGCCACGAAGGCGAAGGTCCTCCCGTACATCGTGCCGATCTGGGAGGTGACCGGGACCTTCGCCGCGTTCTGGGTCGTCACCGCCGACTTCGCCTACCCGGCCATGCTGATCCCGGTCGCGTCGCTGCTCTCCGGTCTCATTCTGGTCTTTCTGATCCTCCTCGTGGTCCGGAACTCCTCCATCTCGTTCGCGGAGCTGATCGTCAAACGAGGCTGGATCGACGAACGCCGTCTCTACCAGCTCTACGGGCTCGCGACCCTCGGGATCGGCATCTGCGTCGTGATCATGCTCTCGGCGATCGTGAGCGGCGCCGGGGTCACCCTGTCCTCCCTCACGTTCTCTCTTGGGGGCTGGGTCACGAACCCGGGGAGCCTCCTCTACTTGGTCGGCGTCCTGTTCATCGGGATCGGGCTCGCGCCCGTATTCTACAACATCGAACCCCTGCGCCGGTGGGCACCCCCGCTGACCGTGCTCGGAGTGGCGGTCGAGGGGGGAGCGCTCTACCTGTATTCGAGCAGCTTCCTGTCCGCGTACTTCCTCATCCCCGCGGTCCTCACCGTCGCGGCTTCGCTCCTCTACCAGATTCGGCTCACCGCCCCCATCGCATCCCAGAAGTTCATTTTCGCCCTCCTCGGGACCGTGATCATCTTCTCGCAGAGCTACCTCGTCTACCCGACCGCCTTCAACGGGGCCATCCCCGTCGACCAGGTGACGACGTCGGGGCCGATGGTCGGGGCGTTCTACCTACTCTCGGCCGCGGGGGTCGTGGTGGTCGGACTCCTGATGGCGCTCTACCTGTTCGCGGTCCACCGGGCCACCGCTCGTCCCGAGGCTCTCCCGCCGGTCCCCACGGTCGCGCACAGTCCCTGAACGTGCTCGGCCCCGGCGAGGGTCTCCCCGCCCGTCCCGTTCGGGGTGGTTCAGCTGGGATGGGGGTGTTCGACCGCCGGCCCGGTGAGGTGCGGGATCTTGACGAAGCCGAGGAAGAGAAGTAGCATGCCGACGAACTCGGCGTAGTAGAGGGTCGCCGGGAAAGAGACCAGGTAGAGCGCCCCCGCCGCGGAGATGACTCCGGTCCCGAGAGCGATGTAGAGCAAGTGCCAGCGGTGGCTGCGGTAGACGCCGTAGAGCGAGCTCAGGATGAGCAACAGCGCGGCCGGGACGGTGACGAGGGTCGAAAGAACGTCGATCGAGGTGGGGGGTAGTCCCGCCACCACTCCCTGGGACATGATGCTCGTGGACACGCTGACCTCCAAGGTCACGACGGTCAGCACGGCGCTCGTGACACCGATGTACCCAAAGTAGAGCGCCCGCCACCGCGTCGAGAGCGACAGCTCGGCCGAGCCCAGGGAGAGGATCCCCACTAGGACGGCGACCAGGATGAGATAGGATTGGATGAGGAGCTCGGACCAGGCGCCGAAGTCGAGCGCCGCCTCCTCGACGAGCGTGACAAAGAAGAGGAACAGCCCCACCCCCCAGTAGAGATGGTAGGGCTGGTGCTCCCGGCGGAACCTGAGGAGCACCAGCACCGCAAGGACGAGCGTGACCACGCTGAGGGCGACCAGCGAGAGCGCGATCGCGGTCGAGTTCGACATGTACGTCGGTCGGGGCGGAACGGTGGCCGAACGGTCAAGAACGCATCGTCAAGCCGATTCGACCGCCGGCCGGTAAGGCTGGGTGGGCCGGCCGTCCTTGGTCGGGCCCCGCCGACGCGGGTGGTTTCGCCCACCGTGTTGGGTCACTTCGACGCGATCATCGACGCGATCGCGGCACTGTCCTGCTCGAACTCGCGCGCGAAGAACCCCAGGACCGAGGTCTCTAGCCGGGCGGGCGGGATCGTAGGGGAGACGAAGTCCCCGACGACCGTGACTCGGGTCTTCGGCCCCCGCGGCCGGTAGTACGCGAAGAACTTCGAGCCGACGAACGGACCCTCCAGCACTTCGTAGGCGATCCCGAACGAGGGGAACGCCGTCCAGCGCATCGTGAACCGTTCCGCCTTCCCCTCGAAGTCCTGCTCCCAGCTGTACTCCCCCGAGTTGCCGGGAAGGGTCTTCCGGGCCACGTTGCGATGCCGGTGGGCTTCCGAGTGCTGGAGGTCCGAGGAGAGGAACTCCCAGACCTGTTCGAGCGAGGCGCTGAACACGCTTCCCTCGTCGCGGACGAAGACCATGACTGGCCACACCGTGGGAGTCAGATAATTCTAGCGGGAACCGGACGAAGGATTCTCGACGCTCGCGGCGAGCACCGCGAGCTTCGTGACGGTGTTCCAGTTGCGGAGGGTGCCCCGCGTAGCGAGGTGCTTCTCGATGAGCGCGCTCGTCAAGCGCGACGTTCCGACCCCGTCGGGGTACACGAAGTAGGCGCAGCGGTCGCCCTCCCGCAAGAGCTCGCGGCCCGGGATCGCGGCCTTCAGCGCCTTCCAACCTTCGGGCGACGGCGCGGCTTTCAGAGCCATCATGTGCAGATACTGGGGTGCTTCGACCGCTTCCCGCGAGAACGGGTTGTTCCCCACGATCGCGCTCCACTCTTCGACCGACCGGACGAAGACCTGGGTGGCCACGTTGAGGTCCTTCATGATCCGGGCTTCGAGCTGACCCTCCACCCTCGCGTTGTCGCTATCCCGGCTACGGAACACGACGTTCCCGGACTGAAGCAGGGTCTGCACGCCCTCCAAGCCCATCCGCGAAAGGAGCGTCCGCAGGGCCTCCATCCGGACCTTTCCCGTCCCTCCCACGTTGACGGCTCGCAGGAGGCCGATGTACGTGGGCATGTTGTCCTCACGGGCAGCGCCCGGGTTCCATAAGGGATTCGACCCTTCCGGACGGAGAATTCCCGCTACGGAAGGGCCGGGGACGGCCCCGACCCGAGCTTCGCCTCTGTACAGACCTTCTTATAGCGGTTCGAACCCGAATAATGCCGATGTCGCGTGGTTTCCTTGCCGTTGGGCTGGCCGTATTGCTGATCGTATCGATGCTGTTCGTCCTGTTCCCGGTGCAGGCGCATAGCACTCCGGCCCGGGTCTCCGTCGCGGCCGGCACTCAAGAGACGCCTCACCCGGCCGCCGCGGTTACCGCCACGATCTACAACGGCTACGGCAATCCGACCCTCAACTTCTACCCGGGGGAAGTAGGGTGGGGTACCCTCTATTTCACCGTCACCGACCCGCTCGACCACGCGGTCAACGTCACCATCACGGACCCGAACGCGACGCGCGATGGGGTTTTCTCCCCCGCCTATCACTACCAAGCGACGCTGAACACGACAACGTCGACCTTCAACTCGTTCACCACCGGTGTCCACTACTCCTTCCCGGCGAACCTGACCTACGCCGGGTCCTGGAACGTCAACTTCTCGGCCCCCAGCGGGGGGTACCTAGCGGTCAACGTCTCGCTGTTCCTCTACTACGTCGGGCTTTCTACGACCGCCGGGAGCAGTGCCACCCTTCCCGGCGAGTCGATCGGCATCTTCTGGGCGACCCAGCTTGATTCGAACGGGATCACTCTCTACACCCACGCGACCAATGTCACCCTCACGGGCAGCTACACCGGCAACGGAACCTTCCAGAGCCTAACCCCCCGGGGCGGCCTGGCGCTGACTCCCGCGTCCGCCGGCCATGGTGAGTGGACCGGTGTCGTACCCGCGAACACGACGCCGAACACCCAGTTGCACTTCCAGGTGTGGGCGGTCACGAACGTGAGCGGCCATGTGGTCGAGAACGAGAGCGCGGCCGTCAACATCAACGTCGGAACGCTCACGATCCGCGCCTACGGGATCACTCCGGCTCCGCCCAACTGCGACCTGGTGAACGACATTTACTTCCCGGTCGGCAGCCAGATCGCGTCCTGCGTCGAGGCCGGAGCCATCTACGGTGCTGCCTTCACCCCGATCTCGGGTCTACCGGTCACGGTCGGCTACTGGAACGGCACCGCCCACGTGATGCCGAGCGGAGCCCCCACATCGCTCACGACGAACGCCTCCGGTGAGGCGGCCTTCACGTTCGTCGGCAACCTCCCGCCGTTCATCCTCTACACGACCGCACCGGGCTTCGATGCGCTCAACTTCACGGTCACGGTCCCCGGGGCCGGCACCCACTACCAGTGGACGGCCTGGCTGAACGCGACCTGGGCCCTCGAGCCCGCGAGCGCCGCGTCCGGCCTGGTCCAGCTCACGCTCGACCACTCGAACTACTACCCCGGCGACACGGCGACGGCGAGCTGGTCGGTCAGCTCGACGAACCTGACGAAGGTTGGACCGCTCACCGCGGTCGGCTGGACGGTCACGGGACCGAGCGGGATCATGTACGAACAGGGGATCCTCAACAGCACGGGTGCCAGCGGGTCGTTCACCTTCGCGGTCACCCCGGCGATGGCGCCGCGGGCGATCCATGTCGACCTCTACGTCGCGAACGCGACCCAGACCTTCGTGGGTGCCGCGTCCGCGACGGTCCTCAGCCCGTCGCTCTCGCTCACGCCCGCGTCGGGGTACTACAACGCCGGCTCCACCACCTCGGTCAGCGTGGTCCTGAACGGAGGCGGCTCCGGCGCGACGATCCAGTACCAGGTATGGCAGTACTGGGCCTCGACCGACACCCTTCTGTCGAACGGCACGGTCGCGAGCGGCGGCAGCATATCGATCGCGGTCGCCTCCAATGTGCCGCCCCTCGAGATCACCGTCGATGCGTGGGCCACGATGGGTGGGCAGGTCATCGCGAGCGGCTTCGCCAGCCTCGCGCTCGCCCAAGGCTACTCGATCCTGCTCGGGGTCAACACCCAATCGAGCTACTCCGACGGGAGCTTCCAGCCGGGTCAGGCCGTGACGCTCTCGTACCAGGTGGTCTCGACCGGCGGAGCGGCGTTGCCCCAGGTGATGTCGTTCCTGCTCATCGCGGAGGGGTACCCGTACTACGAGAACATCGCGAACGTGGGTCCGAGCGGGACCATCTCGTTCACGATCCCCTCGAACGCGGTCCAGGGCACGCTCATCGTGGAGCTCGAAGCGCGAGGGGCTCTCTCCGGGGGCACATGCTTCCCGACGGGCGGATGCTTCGGTCTCACGGGCCTCTACATCAACCCGAGCCCATCGGCTCTCAACTACGAGCTCGGAGCCGGTAGCGGGGTCACAATCGGGTGGCTCATCCTGCTCATCCTGGTGGTCGTGATCGCCATCGTGCTCTTCTTCGTGATCCGCCGCCGTGGAGGGGGGCGCCGCACAAAGCCCACCCCGACCTCTTCAGGACCGACCTCGGCGCCGCCCGAGGAATGGAAGGGGCCAACGCCAACCCCGGAACCCGCTCCGGCAGCCCCCGAGTCCGCGGCCAGCGACTCCTCTCAACCCCCGCTTCCTCCGCCCCCGCAGCCCCCTGCGGGAGCCACCTAGGCCAAGCTCGAGCGTCGGGCCGAGTCGAGCGTCCAACCCTTTCCCCCACTCCCAAGTTCGCCGGTGCCGTCGGCACGCCGTATCCACTCCCGCCCGGTTCGTTTCGGGCCTTCAGGAAACCTGGGCACCGTCACGGGTCCCGCACCCGTGGGTCCTGCGATAGTTCCACAGCAAGTTGTAGAGCCACCGGAGTCCCCGGTCGAACGGAGGAGCGTCCCGGACGACCCGTTCACTGGTCGAACCCACGGTGAGGCCCACGAGGGGGGCCATGATCTCGGCGCCGGAGGCTCGCCCCCGCCTGTCGACGAGGTGGGCGTAGGCGAAGTGCGTCTCGTCGCTGAGATCCCCCAGTTCGCGTGCGGCCTCCGCCCCGTCGTAGGGGACCGCCCGCAATCGCGAGCGGCTGGCCCATTCGCTGACGCGCGCGAACATCGTGCACGGCCCGCAGCCGGGGTCGTAGTAGAGACGGGCGGCCGTCGTGCGCGATGGGCCCGTCATGGTGTCGTTGACGAGGGGTCCCGGGAATATAGCCGACACTGCGGCCTATGCGGCCGCCGGTGGGACCCAGGACATGGAGAGGGGTTGAAAGAGGTGCAAGGGTGACGGACGGCCTTCCCTCCGCGACCGAACTGAACGTCACCAGCGGCCCGCGGACGAGCCAACTCCTTAACGTGGTGGTCCGCCCTTCATTCGAAAGACATGAACAGTGGCCCCGGCGGGGGATGGAATGAATCTCGCACCGAGGAGCGGCCTCCGTGGGCCGAGAGGGCAGCCCCCCGATGGATTCCTGCGACGCTCGTTTGCTTCCTCGTCGCGATATTCGCGTTCATAGTGGTCCTGGTCGCGATCCCGCTCAGTCCCCCGCCACCAACGTGTGGACTTGATTGTGGTGGCTTCTTCGCTTGGGGTACCCCCCTGAATGATACCGGGTCGACGCCGCCAATCGGCTGCCCAAGTGTCGTCACCGGGCACTACTGCTACAGCATTGAGATTGCTGGGTCGAACGGAGTCCGGACCTCGGAGATGACCTTCTCACTTCGATCCTCCGTGGGTGCGCCCCTTCCGTGGCCGAGCGGGTCCAACACGGACGTGATCTGGCTCGTGTCTCCGTTCGACGGGTATCCGGTGGTGGCTCAGTTTGACACCGCCACGTTCGCGTGGTCGCTCTACGGGAATTTCACCGGCGCGGTCTGGGCCGGGTACACCGTAGTGGTCTTTACCGGTGGGACGGGCCCGTACTACGGTCTACAAGGCGATCAGCTCGAGATGCTCATCCAAGGGATCAACGGCTCCGCGACGATTCCGTCGAACTCATTCCCCTAGAGGTCCAACGGTGCCGTCGGTGCGTGAAGTCGTGTTCGCCCATCGAGAATCAGCCCTGAAACGCCCCGAGACATTTTTCCTCGGTGGAAGGCGTGCTACTCGAGACACCAATGATGCTTGCTTCCCGCCCCGGGGCCACGGTGCCGTTCGCATGTCGAACCAGCCGCCGAATATGATCCCCTCGGCGCGACGCCTCGGGGGTCTGTGAAATACCGGGATCCGATAGGGTAGAGTCGGTGAAGCGCGCCGCCGTGACTCGACCCGAGCCTTCCCAATTCTACGACCTGGCGAAGTACTACGACGCCCTCAACGACCGGAAGGACTACCGCGGGGAGGTGAAGCGCCTTGAGGCGATCGTGCGGCGGTTCGGCCGTCCGAATAGTTCGACCTGGCTTGACGTCGGGTGTGGAACGGGGCGACATCTCGAGTTCCTCGGGCTCAAGTATTCCACCCTCGGGGTCGACCTCAGTCGGAAGATGCTCGAGGTCGCACGTCGTCGACTGCCCGGGACTCGTCTCGTCCGGGGTGACATGCGCACGTTTCGCCTGAAATCACGGTTCGACGTGGTGAGCTGTCTCTTCAGCGCGATCGGGCACCTCGACACCGACGAGGACGTGCGGCAGACCTTCGCCAACTTTGCCCGTCATCTCAATCCCGGGGGCGTCGCGCTCGTGGAACCGTGGATCCAACCCTCGGCGTTCCGGTCGGGGGCCTCCCTGTACCTCCGGACCCACCAGAGCCCGTCCCTCTGCGTCGTCCGGCTCTCGTCCTCGTCGCGCCGGGGTAACCACTCCAGGGTCACCTACCACTTCCTGATCGGGGAGCCCCGTCGCGGGATCCGGCACATCGAAGTCACGGATGTGGGATTGCTCCTCTCCCGCGAACGCCTGCTCGAGCTCATGCGAAGCGCAGGGCTGAGGGCTCGTTTCCTCGCGCGCGGACTGACGCCCGGCCGCGGTCTGGTCGTGGGAATCAAGGCCTGATCTACCCGGTCGCACGGACGGGACGCGTTCCGTCAAGGAACGTCGGTCGCCCCGTCATCTACATACCTTCGTACCGGGTCCGCAGGAGGGAACACCCATGAGCTGGACCGAGTACCTTCCCACAATCCTCCCGCTCGTGGTCTCGATCGTGTTGGCGGTGGGGGGGTACCTCCTTTCCCGGAGCGCCGCCGGGTGGCTCCGACAGCGGGAGGCTCCCCCGACGGCTGTCCGCTGGGCGCGTCTCGTGATCTCTCTCATCGGCTTCCTGCTCGCGGCTGCGGTCCTCTTCGTGGCGTTCGGGCCGCTCACGCTCGCCTCCGGGGTTACGCTGTCCGCGGTCATCGGCCTCGCCGCGACGCTCGCGCTGCAGACCCTGATCGGGAACGTGATCGCCGGCGTGATCCTGCTTCGCGATCGAGTGCTCCGGCTCGATGACCACATTCAGATCGGCGGGGTGAGCGGGACCGTGGTCCGCCTCGGCCTCGTGACGACCTGGCTTCGGCTGGACGACGGAGGTCTCGCTTCGGTCAGCAACTCGAACCTTCTGAGCGGACCGTTGGTGAACAAGAGCGCGATTGACCGCCTCAAGGGCGAGTACTAGGGGCGGCCCATCCGCTTGTAGTCACGTTCCAGCGCCCGACCGAACTTCTTCCAGCTTCCGGCCACGGAACGCTCCCACTCGGACTTCGGAGGGTTCTTTCCGCCGATGCCGTAGGGCCGGCGACGCGCCGTCAAGGTCAACTGGGTGCGATTCCCCGGGAGCCTCGAGAGCCGATAGTCGAGCGAGATCGCGCGGTGGCTTCCCACCGAATCGGAATGCCATCGGTTGGGGGGACGGAGTCGGACCACGTGCCGAGTCCAGTACCAGCCCCGGTTGAGCTCCTCTAGGTCCTCGTAGACGACCTCGGTCCGAGAACGCCGGAGGAGCCGTCGTTCGTAGTTCTCCTCCTCGAGGCGTGCATCCCGAGGCGTGTAGTCTGTACACCATCGGTAGACGAACTTGAGGGGTGCGTCGAAGGTCGCTCGAACTTCGTAGACGGGACCCGGCCAACGTGTCGTCATGACAGCTTCTCCGTAGCGAGCGAGTCTGGCCAAGGAAGTCCAGACGAAGAAGCTTGCGCCGGAGCGCGACTTTCGAGCGCCTTCTCGGGGGTTGGGGCGCTTGGAAGGGGGGGCGTAAAACATCGAATAGTACTGGGGGCCTGCCGGTCCCGGTCGTGGAGTCCACTCGATGAACGACGCGCTCCTGGTCGCTGGGATCGTGCTGCTGGTCGGTGGCGCGTTCGTGTTGGTCTTTGTCGACCGGTATCCTCAAGCGACCCGACGTGAGAACCGGCGGGTCCGAGACCTGAACCGGCGTGCCCAGGAAGCGGGTCTGCGGGGCAGCTACACGTTCGTCGAAGATCGGACCAAGTGGGAAACGCCCGGGGAGTTCGGAAGGTACACGCCGGTCGACGACGAGGACCGCGCGCTGTTCGATGCCGTCGGCTCGAGGATCGAGAGCGAGTCCGGGGTGTTCGCGAGGGCCGGATTGTGGAACGACTTTCGGCTCTATTGGGTCGGGGTCCCCGCGCTGATCATCGGCGGAGTTGCGTGCGTAATCTCGCTGTTCGGGTAGGGGACCGCCCCTACCCCGATGCGAGGACCGAATCGCTCGTTGGGGGCAATGGTGCCTGCACCCACCTCCTCACAGAAGCCGTTCGGGTCATTGTTCATGTTTCGCCGGAGCCGAAGACTATTAGTTCTATTGAATCAATAGGTTGGCGTGCAGGCCGAGATCGACCAGCCGACCACGGTCACGCTCCCGTCCTCTCTCCGTCAGCGACTCCGTGACTATCAGGTGGGGGGGAAGAGTGCTGCGGAGGCCATCGCCGACCTCATGGATGAGGTCCCGCCGGACTACTTCCGCCGTGACTTACAGCAAGCTCTCGAGATGCGACCCAGAATCGGGCTGGAGGAGTTCCGCAAGCGGCATCGACTTTCCGGTCGATGAAGTTCTACCTCTCGTTCGCGCCAACCGCAGACCAGAGCTTCTCAGAGTTACCCCGCCCGGCCCAACGGCAGTTCAATCAGGCATTCGATGAGCTGGTTCGGGAACCGCGTCGATCACGTGCCGGCCTTGACGTTCACCAACTCTACGGCTACCAGAACATCGGGACGCTCCGGATTCCGCCGTACCGAGGAGTGTATGCGATCGACGGGAACGAGGTCGTGATGGTCATCTTTGGCCATCGCGACTCGGTCTACTCGAGCCTTCACCGGCTCCTTCCCCCACGCCGCCAGGCGGTTTCGAGGACGATGCTGTCCCGACGGCGATAAGCGGGGTGTTCATTTCCTGTTGGAGAGCTGCCGAAGTCCAAGGGGAGTCCTCGGCGGGCGCTGTGGGCTCAGGACCTCGTCAAGGTGCGTGAGCACCTTGGGCCAAGCCTCTTCGTGGCGTCGTTTCGCTGCCTCGTCGGAGAACCCCGCATGGGTGAGCCGGAGATGGGTGGCTTCCCCGAAGGGCGTCAACTCGACGGTCACCACAGTCTCAACACCGCCCGTCGCCGTGGTGACCCAGGTGAGTTCCACTAACCTCTCCGCCTCGAGGCGCAGGAAGCGACCGTAGTGCGGTGCTTACACCCACTTGCAACGGGCCCGCGCTTTCATCGGGGTCGCGGGTCAGCGTGCGGTCGATCTCCCCTGCCGCGAGGAGCTGGGCAGGGGCTGTCCATGCTGGAAGAAATGGCGAAGTCGATCCGCCTGGGATTCTGTGAGCAAGAACTCGAGAGATCCGCCCCACTGCCGGACCTGGATCCGTGTCGGGTCCAGCCAGCGAACTCGGCTCCAGGGGAGTCTCCGGCGATGGAACGAGTAGCGGAGATGGAGTTCGACCGGCGAGATACCGAGCCTCCTCACCACGGTCCACCGGCGAGGAAGCCGCCACGCGAAGAAGCCCCCCAGGGCCACCCCGAGAGGGAACAGCACGAAGGCGAGGCTCACCAGAGGCGACGGAGTTGACAGTGTTCCCAGCTGGCCGCGAAAGCTGACCCAGAGAGGGATCGCAACGATCAGAATCCCGACGCCGATCAGGGCCAGTTCGATGAGGGTGAACTCCCTCGCCCGACGGAAGTCTCCATCGACCCACTCCACGGGTGGGAAGTCCATGGAAGCCTCGGAGCCCCACCCGAGTATGTGGGCTTACCTAAAGGAGGACGTCGCTCGGTCTCCGGAATCAGAAGTGGAGAGTTCGGACTTGCGGGAGGGCGGCGGCGAGGAGACCGGAACTGAGGAACCCGATCGCGGCAATCCCACCGAGCACGAAGGGGCTCACGCCGTTCGCGAGGTCGCCGAGGACGAGAGCTCCGATGGAGCTCGCAATCCCCGGCAGGAGGTACATGTTGGAAATGAGGCGGCCCAGCTGCGAGGGCTCAAAGGCTCCCCGAAAGTAGGAGTACTTGGCGTCGAGGTAGGCGTTCCAAGCAATCCCCATCACGAAGAACGCGACCGCCTCGAGAGCGAGCACGGGGGGAAGGCCGATGACGAGCACCAACGTACCGGCGGCCCCGAGGA
>Ga0209039_10000937_pt1 | contig 28282 bp, 15 predicted proteins | sample BogFormECP12_OM1_FD_188238 | JGI IMG/M metagenome (GOLD analysis project Ga0209039, IMG submission 188238) | Bog forest soil microbial communities from Calvert Island, British Columbia, Canada - ECP12_OM1 (SPAdes) (version 2) | ecosystem: Environmental > Aquatic > Freshwater > Wetlands > Bog ... | reverse complement strand
TTGCAAAAGCGGGCGAGACTCCGGCACGACAGAAACGTGGAGGCGGTCAGTTCCTTCGGAGTCCGGAGCCCTTACCGTCCTGGTATAACCCGTGGGACTACAGGCCCAGCTTTGCGACAAATCGAGCGCGAACACTGCCAAGAAATGGGGCTGGCGGAGCGGAGTTTTCTTCTGGAGCCACGCGCGTGCTGCCGTGTGCTGCCCTGCGGCCTGTAAGTCTTTTATTTCTGGTAGCGCTAACGGGAATCGAACCCGCTACTTTACAGTTCAGTTCGGTTCAGTTGGGTCTAAGTGGTTCTGTTTTCGGTCTAGTTCAGTTCGCGACCAGGGCGTTTGTGGCCGTACGGATGGCTGACGTGGTCTGTCGGTGGTCTGTTGCAGAGGGCCTTCGACCCGCGGAATTTCATGAAGAATTGGGGGAGTGACACCGTGGCACGATGGTCAAGGCGGATGCGGTGAGGTTGTCATGACAGTGGAGAAGTCGAGGCCGTTGGTCTGTTTGATCCGGAGCACGCTCGCTTGGGCTCCGATACCGCCGCAAGCGCAGCCGACGTGTAGGCTGGTCTTAAACAAAGTCCCTGCGCGTCAAGTCCTTCATGTCTTTCTCCAGTCGCTTATGCCAAACGATGATGTGTTCCTTCACGACGGCCGGTTCTTTCCCGAGGATTTCCAGGGATGGTCTGTCGAGAGACGACTCTTCTGAACCCACGTGCACGATAACAACCTCGCGCAGAGCTTAACAGCTCCGTCATTTCAAGTCATCCAACTTTAGATGGATACTCCGAATCGCCGGGTTGTCATTCGGGCCCCTCTTGGACCCCTACCTTCCTGTCAGCAAGCCGCGGTCGAACATCCACTCGCGAAAGCGGTCGATCCATGTGGCTACGCCCGGAGGATTGGTCTCGCGAATGCCGAATCCGTGCCCGACGCCGGCATAAATGTGGAGTTCCGCAGAGACGCCCGCGGCTTTCAGAGCCTTGTACAAATCCGGCAGGCCGGCGGCAATCTGGTCGTCACCACCGCAGGCGAGAAAAGCCTGTGGAGTATCCTTCGAGTACTGTGCGTTGGCAACGCCCGGTGGGTAGATCAAGGCCTGGAACGCCGGCTTGGCGCTCTGGTGATCGACGTCATCGACCGGATGCTCCACAGGGTCGGCGTAATGAGTGGCAGCCAGCCCCGCCAGTTCCGCGCCAGCGGAGAAACCCATGACGCCCACGCGGTTCGAATCGAGGCCCCATTCCGCTGAGTGGGCTCGCACCGTGCGGATGGCGCGCTCGATATCAGGCAACTCATGGCCCAGGACCGTGTAAGAGGATCCCGATTCGCGCGCCAGACGGTACTTGAGCACGAAGGCGGCAATGCCGTGCTGGCTGAGCCATTCGGCGACGCGGTAACCCTCGTGGGTAATCCAGAGTTCGCTATGGCCTCCACCTGGGGCCACGATGATGGCAGCCCCGGTGGCTTTGCCTTTCGGTGGAAGATACACCGTGATCGAAGGGCGATGCACGCTGGAAACGATTTGATCGTCCTGTTGCATCCTGGTTTTTTCGTCGCCGGTCTTGCCTTCGGAGCCGGGAGCGTCGCCAGACCAAAGCAGGACGACGGGGTGCCGGGGGACGGGGGTTTGTGCCCACACCGTCACAACGGTGGCCGGAATCATCAGTAATAACGCGCGGCAGTGGAACATGGCTCTCTCCTTGCGAAGGGCTGGAAATTTCCCAATTATCGGATCATATCATCCGAAAGGCGCCCATATGGTCCAACTTTAGATGGATCACCTTGACCCCGCGGGGTGGTACAGTCCGCGAAGAGAGAATATCCATGAGATTGAGTCGTGCGAGTGTGTGGGCGACGCTGTCGATGGTCGGACTGTCATTAGCCGGGCTGATCCCCCGGCAGCCGGCCGCGGCAGCTTCCAAGAACCTCTTCTATCTGGGAGCGGACATTTCCGGCCTGGCCCAGGTGGAGGCCCGTAGCGGCGTCTATCTGGACGACGGCAAGCCGGCCGACGCCATCGCCTTGTTTATGAAACACGGCTGGACGTGCTTCCGGTTGCGCATCTGGGTGGACCCACGGAATGGCGCTAACGGCCTCGAATACACCACCAAGCTGGCCAAGCGCATCAAGGACGCCGGCGCGAGTTTCATGCTGGACTTCCACTATTCCGACAGTTGGGCGGATCCCCAGAAACAGCCCAAACCGGCAGCATGGGCCAAGCTCGATTTCGATGCTCTGGAAAAGCAGACGGAAACCTACACAGCCGACGTCATCCGGACCCTGAAGGCCACGGGCGCCACGCCCGATTTCGTGCAGATTGGCAACGAGATCACCGGCGGTACGTTGTGGCCGGATGCCCAGGTCAAGGTTCCGCTCTCTACCGTGAAGGTATTTGCCGGCGACGTGCGGGTGATCTCGCCGCCCGAACCGTACGATGATGACAAGCAATGGGGCCACCTGATCCGCATCCTGAATGCGGATGTCAGGGGCGTTCGCGCGGCGACCACGCCCGCCGATCATGTTCGCATCATCATTCATATTGACTGCGGAGGAGACTGGCCCGTCACAAAATGGTATTTCGATCACCTGGCCAAGGGCCACGTTGCATACGATGTCATCGGACAGAGCTTCTACCCGAACTATCACGGCACGATGGAGAACCTGCGCGACAACCTGCGGGAGACCATCAAGCGGTATCACAAGGACGTGATGGTGGTGGAAACGGCTTACCCCTCACGCGGCGCACCTCCTTCGCCGGGCGCCGCGAAGAACATGATTTGGCCTCTGACGCCCGACGGTCAGAAGCAGTTCCTCATGGAGTTGATCCAAACCGTGAAAGACGCTCCCGACCACCGCGGCATCGGCGTGAATTACTGGCGTCCCGAGGCCACTTTCGTACCCGGTGCCACGGACGGCCGCGGCGGCGGTCCCGACGCTAATTCGTTGTTCGACTCCAAAGGCAACCCATTGCCTGCCATGGACGTGCTGGGCCTGGACAAAGGCAGCCGCTAAGAGCCTCTATTCCGCTGACGGTGAGCGGGCAGTGTAATAAGCTAAGGAACATCTATGCCGAAAACGATGGTTGCGGTTTTGCTTGGGCTGGTCTGCGCGGCGGGCCTTTTCGCGGTGCCAGGGAACTTGGAGATCTATTGGATCGATGCCGAGGGCGGCGCGGCAACGCTGATTGTGTCTCCCAGCGGCGAATCGATGTTGGTGGATACGGCTAACCGAACACCAGACGACCGGGACGCCAAGCGGATCTTCGCCGCGGCACAGCAGGCGGGACTCCACAAAATCGACATCCTGCTGACCACGCACTTCCACAGCGATCACATCGGCGGCATGGCGGCTTTGGCGAAGTTGATACCCGTCGGCATGTACCTGGACCACGGCGAGTCGGTCGAGATGGCCCGTCCACAAGTGGCGGCTGCTTACAAGGCCTACGTCGAGCAGAGCGCCGGCAAGCGCAGAATCCTCAAGGCAGGGGACACGATCCCGCTGAAGGGAGTCGACATCGAGGTCATCATGTCGGCCGGCCAGGCGATTTCGAAAGCGCTGAAGGGCGCTGGCGCGCCTAACGCCGCGTGCACGGACTTCAAGCCGCATGGCGAGGAGCCCGATCCCGAAAATGATCAGAGCGTGGGCTTCGTGCTGCAGTTCGGCAAGTTCCGCTTTATCGACATGGGAGACTTGACCTGGAACTACGAGCAGAAGCTGGTCTGCCCGGCGAACCTGATTGGAACGGTGGATCTTTACCAGACCACGCACCACGGTCTGGACCGATCCAATTCGCCGCAGTTTGTGTGGGCGATCCAACCCAGAGTCGTGGTGATGAACGACGGCCCGCACAAAGGCGGCCCGCCGAGCGTGTTCGAAATATTCCGGCGCTCGCCCGGGCTGGAAGATATCTGGCAGGGCCATCTGGCGTTGGACACTCCCAAAGAGATCAACACCGGCGAGAGCATGATTGCAAACCTGGGGACCACCGCGGAGTGCAAGGGGAACCTGCTGGCGGTTTCGGTTGACTCGAACGGCCGGTATACCGTGACCAACCAGCGGAACGGCTTCCACAAGACGTACGAGGCGAAGCGGTGATGAGAGGAACGGCTGTGATCCTACTGTGGATCGCTGCCGCCGCCACGGCGCCGGCGTCTCAGCCCGACACGGCCATGCTGCGGCGACTCTACGAGGAGGCGCTCGACCGCCGCCAGCGGGAATATGGAAGTGCCGACGCGCGCACGGCGCAAGCTGCGCGCGACCTCGGCCTGTTCCTATATCGTGCGGGAGACAATCCGAGCGCCCGCCGCGCGATGGCGGATGCGGTGCGCATCGACGAGAAAGCGTTTGGCGCCGCTGCGCCCGAGACTTTGCAAGATGCGGCGACGCTCGCCTCCGTCTCACCGCCCGCGGAGGCCGAGTCGCTGCTGCGGCGGGCGATCGAGTCGCCGGACGCCACCGTGGCGGGACCCGCGCTGACTTCGCTGGCCGAACTCTGTAAGGCTGCCGGAGACCGGGCCGGCGCGGCAGTTTTGCTCCACCGAGCTCTGCAGAAAGCTGAGATTGCCGATGGCAAAGATGGCTCCACGGTGGCCCTGGTTCTGAATATGCTGGCGCTGGTGGTGGAACCCAAGGAAGGTGTGTTGCTGCTTAGCCGGGCGCTGGCCATCGACAAGGCGGCACTGGGGCCGAGCCACCCTCAGACCCTCAGGGACGTTCGCAAGCTTGCGAGCCTTCTCCGCGAGACCGGCCGAACGGCCGAGGCCACGCAGTTGGAACGGCAATTCAAGGTCGGCCCTTCGCATTGACCGGCGCGACCCGGAGGATTTTGCCGGTGGTGCTAAAATGCGTGACAAGTCAGCATGTCTCCTCTGCGATCAGTAGCGGCGGTATTGGTGTCGGTGCTGGAACTCTGCGCCGCCACCCCGCGGGCGCTGCCCGACGGATACACCCGCCGTGTCTGGCAGACTCAGGACGGGCTGCCGGAGAACACCGTTCAGGCGTTCGCCCAAACAGCGGATAACTATCTTTGGATCGGCACCAGCGGCGGTTTGGTGCGGTTCGATGGCGCGGGCCTCGTGGTCTATGACCGAGACAATACGCCGGCGATTCACGAGAACAGTATTTTCTGTTTGACCGTGGGGCGGGACGGCAGCTTATGGGCGGGCACCGATGGGGCGGGGCTGTTGCGATATCGCGGCGGAGTCTTTCGTTCGTACCGCGCGCCACAGGGGTTGACCAACGATTTCGTGCGCGCGGTGGTCGAAAGCCACGATGGTGTACTGTGGGTGGGCACCGACGACGGGCTGTTCCGCCTGGAGGGAGAGCGGCTGGTCCGCGTCGATGGCGCCGGGAAGGTACCGGCTTTGGCGGTGCACGCCATTAGCGAGGACCACGCCGGCAACGTGTGGGTGGGCGGCTCCACGGTGATCTCGATCCACGGCGCCGATTGCAGGGAGTACCACCTGGAAGGGTACGGCAGCGCCAGCCGGGTCAAATCCATTTCGGAGACGGCCGACGGCACCATCTGGGTGGGCACGGTCTCGGGCCTGCAGCGGCTGCCGCGCGACACCGGGCGGTTCGAGAAAGTTCCGGAGATCGCCTTCACGGTCCGTGCTTTGCGGGAAGACCGAAGCGGCGCGCTCTGGATCGGCAGTATCGGCGATGGGCTGCTGCGATATTCCGATGGCCGGTTTACCCACGTGACAGCGCCGGACAACCCTCCCAGCAGCACGGTTCTCGGGATCTTCGAGGACAACGAACGAAATATCTGGGCCGGAATGCAGACCGGGTTGCTCCGCCTCAGCCGGGCCGCCATGAGCACGTTTCCCCTGCCGGACACGGCCAACGCCGACTTTGGAACGGTGTACGCGGATCCGGACGGCTCGTTGTGGGTGGCCGGCACACATTTGTATCGGATCAATGCCAAACGCGACCACTCGGAACTGGTTCCGGCTCCGGCGCCGGGGATCCGTGTGCGCAGCGTATTTCGAGATAGCACCGGTGCGCTGTGGATCGGGACCGAAGGCGACGGAGTTTTCCACTCCGAAGAGGGCCGGCAGGTGCAGTACACCAAACGTACGGGACTGGTCAACGATTTCGTGCGCGCATTCCTGGAAAGCCGCGACGGCATCGTTTGGATCGGCACCGACGAGGGCCTCACGCGCTGGCACGACGGAACGCTTACCAACTACCTGGAGCCGCAGGGACTGGCCTATTTCAGCATCCGGACGCTGGCGGAGGATCGATCGGGGGATGTTTGGATCGGGACGGAACGCGGCGTGAGCCACTGGCATAACGGCGCATTCGTGCAGGACCCCGTGACGGCGCGCCTGCGCCTGGAAAAGATATGGGCCATCCATGACGATGGCGATGGCGGGTTGTGGTTTGGAACGCGCGGAGCCGGCTTGTTCCGCTGGCGCGCAGGTAAGTTGAGCGAGCTGGGCACGGCCGAAGGATTGCCGACCACCAGCATCTACCAGATTCTGGAGGATGCCCGCGGAACGTTTTGGATGAGCGGGCCGAATGCCATCTTCGCCGTTTCGCGGCAGGACTTGGACCGCGTGTCCGACCAACCGGGGTTCCACCCGGCGGTAACCCTCTACGGATTGTCGGATGGAGTGGAGGCCACGCAGATCTACGGCGGGGTAGCGCCGGCGGGCACCCTGACCGCGAACGGCGAGGTCTGGTTTCCCAGCAACCGGGGGCCGGTTCGCATCATGCCGCTGGAGACGCGGCCGGAGAGCTTGCCGAAAGTGGTGATCGAGCAGGTCCGGGTGGATGGACGCGAGACGCGGGTATCGGGCCCGCTGTCGGTGCCGCCGGGCGACGGGAAACTGCAGATCGGCTACGCGGCGATCCGGCTTCGGTCGCAGGAACGGCTTCACTTTCGCTACATGCTGGAGAACTACGACCACGAGTGGACGGAAGCGCTGCGGCGGCGCGAGGCGTTTTACAACCTGCCGCCGGGCCGGTATCGGTTTCGCGTGCAGGCCTTCGAAATGAACATGCCGGATAGCGTGAGCGAGGCGGCGCTGGAGATCGAGTTGCGCCCGCGCTTCTATCGCACGGCGTGGTTCCTGGCGCTGTGCGCGGGGCTGGTACTGGCCGGTTTGCTGGCGGCCTGGCGGATCCGGCTGCGGCAGGTGCATGCGCGGTTCCGGGCTGTGCTGGACGAGCGCAACCGCGTGGCGCGCGAGATGCACGATACGGTGATCCAGGGCTGCGCCAGCGTTTCGGCGCTGCTGGAGGCGGTGGTGTCGATCGGGCCGGACGAATCCGTATCGCGCCGCGAGTTGCTGGATTGCGCGCGGACCCAGGTGCGGGTGACGGTGGATGAAGCGCGGCGAGCGGTGTGGAATCTGCGGCAGAGCGGGACGGCGTCGCCGGAAATCGGTCCGCTGCTGGACCAGATGGCCCAGCAGGCGAGCCATGCCGCACACTTGCCCGTCAGGTTCGAAGCGTCGGGGAAGCCGGTGCTGCTCGATCCGGCGGTGGAACACGACATCCTGATGGTGGCGCGCGAGGCTGTATATAATGCGGTAGAACACGCGGGCCCGACCGAAGTGCGCATCCAGGTTCATTTTGAAGATGACAAGATCCGGCTGCGTGTGCTCGACGACGGCTGCGGCTTCAACCCCGCGGATGCCTTGCTGGCGGCGGGAGAACACTTCGGACTGGTTGGGATGCGCGAACGGACCGAGCGGCTGGGCGGGCACTTCGACATCCGCAGCGCGCCGGGCACCGGAACGGAATTGCTGGTGGAAGTGCCTGTGAGGTCGGCTGCGGCCGAGAAATTGGGGATCGATCTGGAATCATGAGCGTAGCAGCCAAGAGTGTAGCGGCCAAGTTTGGCGTTCTGGTGGTGGAAGACCATCCCATCATGCGGCAGGGGATTGCCGCCATCATCAACGCACAACAAGACATGAAAGTCTGCAGCCAGGCCGGGTCGGGAATTGACGCAGTGGAGATGTTCCGCAAGCATCGTCCGGACGTAACGCTCATGGACCTGCGATTGCCGGGCATGAGCGGCCTCGATGCGTTGCGGGCTATCCGGAAAGAGGATCCCTCCGCGCGGTGCGTGGTGCTGACTACGTACGAAGGGGACGAGGACATCCACCAGGCTCTGGCGGCGGGTGCCGCGGGATACTTGATCAAAGCGATGTCGCACGACACGCTGGTGGATGCATTGCGGAAAGTCCACGCGGGCACGCGTTTCCTGCCGGCGCCGGTGGCCGAGAGCCTGGCCCTGCGCACGCCGAATTCCGACCTGAGCCCGCGCGAGCGGGAAGTGTTATCCCTGATGGTGCATGGCAAGAGCAACAAGGACATCGGCGGAGCGTTGGGAATCACCGAAGCGACCGTGAAGTGTCACGTCAGCGTAATTCTGGAGCGGTTGGGTGTGACTGACCGCACGCAGGCCGTGATTGCAGCGCTGCAGCGCGGGCTGGAGCATCTGTAGCCGGCGGGTTGGGGCAGCCAATGGCAGGAGCCGGCTGCGGCCAAGATCTGCCACCCCTCAGAGCCGTGAAGTGTCGACGCCACGCGTGAGTGCGCAGCGGTCGAAGAAACTGAGCGATCCAACCTTAGTGGGATTACGGCGCGAGGGGCTGCTGTTAGACTGTCCTATCAGCTGCCTTCCATGCCCTTCCAATCGGTATCTCGCCTGCTAGCCAGCCTCGCGGTCGCACTTGCGGCGGCACAGGCGGCCGTGATCGTCGATGCGAGCAAGGCTGCCGCTCCCCCGGGGGCATTGCCTTTCGCGACCGGCGGGCGATCCGCGGATGGGCATGTGCTGGCAGTCAACAGCCGCTACCTGCTGCTGGATGGAAAGCCGTGGTTCCCGGTGATGGGCGAGTTTCAATACACGCGATATCCGGCCGAAAATTGGGAAGAGGAAATCCTCAAGATGAAGGCGGGCGGGGTCCGCATTATCTCGACCTACATTTTCTGGATTCACCACGAAGAGATCGAAGGGCAGTTCGATTGGTCCGGGCGGCGCGACTTGCGTCGTTTCGTAGAATTGGCCGGCAAGCACGGCATGTACGTCTGGGTTCGTGTGGGGCCGTGGGATCACGGCGAGGTACGCAACGGAGGACTGCCGGACTGGCTGCTGCAGAAGACCAAGACCCGCCAGAACGATGCGGCCTACCTGAAATACGTGCAGCGGTTCTACGGTGAGATCGGACGGCAGTTGCAAGGACTCTTCTGGAAGGACGGTGGGCCGATTGTCGGCGTACAGATCGAGAACGAATACCACTCGCGGGGGGCGGGCAAGGGCGAAGAGCACATTCTCACGCTGCGGAAGATGGCGCGCGATGCGGGACTGGATGCGCCATTCTATTCGATCACCGGCTGGGACGATGCCGCGATTCCTTCGCGCGACGTGATTCCGGTCTTCGGCGGATACCCCGACGGATTCTGGTACAGGCCTCTGACTCCGCTGCCTCCCAGCCCGGACTATTTCTTTTCCCCGAACCGCCTGGATGAGAATGTGGGCGAAGACCTGTGTGCCAGGCGGCCGGACATTGACGCGCGGGTCGCGCCGTACCCATTTTTCACGGCGGAGATGGGAGGCGGCATGGAACTGGCGTATCACCGGCGCCCGCTGATGACGGCCGACGATATCGCCGCGCTCGACGTGGTGAAGCTGGGTTCGGGCGTTACCCTCTACGGGTATTACATGTTCCACGGGGGGACCAATCCGGATGGGAAGAGAACGACTTTACAGGAATCGCAGGTCACCGGATATCCTCAAGATCTGCCGGTGAAGTCGTACGACTTCCAGGCGCCGCTCGGCGAGTTCGGGCAGATGCACCCCTCTTTCCGCGGCCTCAAAACCTTCCACTTGTTTCTGCGCGATTTCGGGCCGGCGCTGGCGCCCATGACGGCCTATTTTCCAGAGGACATGCCGACAGGCAAACAGGATCGAGAAACGCCGCGCGTAGCGGTGCGTTCCGACTCGCGAAGCGGCTTCATTTTCCTGAATAACTATCAGAAGGATCATCCTCTGCCGCGGCAGACGGGGTTTCAGGTGCAGTTGAAGCTGGCCTCGGGGACCGTGAGTGTTCCGCGTCAGGCCGTGGACATCCCCAGCGGAGCGTACACCTTCTGGCCGGTGAACATGCCGTTGGGTGGAGCCGTGCTGGAACAGGCCACCGCGCAGCCGCTATGCCGCCTGGATGATCCCGACATGTACCTGTTCTTCGCCTGGCCAGGCATTGCGCCCGAGTTTGTCTTCCAGCCGCGTGACGGGGTCGAGATCGAGGCACCGCAAGCGCGCGTGAAGCGCGAGGCGGGGCGAGTGGCCATCGACGGTATCAGCCCTGGACTGGCGACGGCCATTCAAATCCGCACCAAGGACGGCCACAGCACGCAGATCCTGGTGCTTTCCCGCGAACAGGCGCAGAATGTCTGGAAGGCGCCCTTGGAAGGGCGCGAGCGGCTGGTCTACTCGCCGGCGGACGTCTACTTTGACGGCGACCGGATTCATCTGAGCGCGACCGACGGGGCCAAGCTGAGTTTTGCAGTCTTTCCCAGCCTGGACCGCGAGGTTGCCGGATTCCGCCACACGGGGAATGAAGGGATTTTCAAGGGGTACGCGGCAGCGGTCGAACCGATCCATGTCGAAGCCGAGGTCCGGCAGGTGCAGGAAGCCGGAAGAGCCGCCCCCGTCAGGTTGGGTAAGGAAGTCGCCATGGCGCCGGAGGAAGCCGCATTTAAAGGGGCCGCGCGCTGGTCCATTCGCGTTCCAGATGTAAAATCCGTGGATGTAGGCGAGGTGCTCCTGCGCATCACCTACCAGGGCGATGTAGCGCGGATTTATGCGGCTGGCCGGCTCATCACCGACGATTTCTACCATGGCGCGCCTTGGGAAATCGGGCTTCGGGGCATTCCCGCCTCCGACCTGAAACAGGGGCTGGAACTTCAGATCCTGCCATTGCGGCAGGACGCGCCTATCTATCTCGCTACTGGAGTGAAGCCGCTGATTCCTGCCGGCGGCCAGGTAGCCCAATTGGCCGAGGTACGCGTGCTGCCTGAATACCGGGCGGTGGCGGACGTGCGACCATGAAAACCGATCCTACTTTAGGTGGATTTCATTCCTAGAGATTGGCAATAGAATCAATGTCATTCCATTTCCGTGTTGAAGGGGGTCTTATGAGGAGAGCCTTGGTAGAGGCGATAGGCGAGACGGCGTCAACGTGGACGTGTTTCCTGTCAATAACGATTTGCTGCTTGCTGTTATCCGTGGCCGCGTTCGCGCAAAGCGATCGTGGGACCATTACCGGCACGGTCACCGATCCTTCGTCCGCCGCAGTCGCGGGCGCGAAGGTGGAAGCCAAAAATGTGGACAACGGCGTGGTTTACAGGGCCACCACGACTACTAGCGGCGGTTTCACCATTCCGTCGTTGCCCAGCGGCAAATACGAGTTGGCCGTTGCGGCTACAGGTTTCAAGACGGCCAACGAAAGCGGAGTCGAGGTCCTTCTCGACCAGACCGTCAAGGTCGACGTCGCCCTGCAAATCGGCCAAACGTCGGACACGGTCAGCGTTGTGGCGACGGCTGAGCTGCTCAAGACTGACAATGCCGAGATCAGCATGAATGTCAACGGCGACAAGGTCAACGACCTTCCGATCAACTTCGGCGGGGGCGGATCGGTTACCGGCGGCATCCGGAACTGGCTGAGCTTCACCTATCTCGCCCCGGGCGTGGCCGGGACATCGGCCAACTCCGAGGTGAACGGCCTGCCGGGCAGCAATTTCAAGGTCTACCTGGAAGGTCAGGATTCCACCAGCAACAACGACGCCGCCTGGACCAGCACACAATTAGCGGCATCCGTGGAAGCCATCACCGAGTTTGCCGTGCAGTCCTCGAATTTTTCCGCGGAATTCGGGCAGGTGATGGGCGGCGTATACAACTTCACCACTAAGAGCGGCACCAATCAGCTTCATGGCTCTGCCTATGAAGAGTGGGTCAACGAAGTTCTCGACGCCAGGGTGCCCTTCAATCATTTGAAAAACAGGGACAGGAAGAACGACTATGGCTTCACCGTGGGCGGCCCGGTCTGGATTCCCAAAATCTACAACGGCAAGAATCACACCTTCTTCTTTTTCAATCTGGAGAGGTTCGGCACCACCCAGACATCTTTGGCCCAGAACGGAACGGTTCCTACCGCGGCTAATCGCCAAGGCGATTTCACTTGCCAACTTTATCCCACCACGACCAATTGTACCGGCCCGATGGTGACTCTTACCGATCCGACGAGCGGATATCAATACCTGGAGGGTGAGATCTTCAATCCTTTCAGCACTTACACGGATGCGAACGGGCGCGTGGTACGCCAGCCGTTCACCCCCATGAATGTGATCCCCCAGAGCATGCTCGATCAGGTGGCGCTGAAGATCCAGGCATTGATACCTGCCGCCGTCGGCAACCAGACCACCAACAACTGGGCTCCCGCCATTGCCAATTTTCAGAATCAGCAAATCCCCAGCGTGAAAATTGATCAGGATTTTGGGCCCAACACGAAAGCGAATTTCTACTGGTCGAATCAGTCGAACTCCCAGGTTGCCTATCCGGATGGGTTGCCCATACCCCTGACGTCTTCACGGCCGAAGGTGGTGGGAGGCCAGCAGGAACGGTTCAACCTCGACCGGACCCTTTCGGCGGACATGCTGGTGCACTTCGGCCTGGGATTTTTCCGCTTCCACAATCCCGACAGTTCGCCGGAATCCGTCCTGAATTACCCTGTCGCAACCAGTCTGGGGCTCGTCGGTACCGCGACGGGCGTGGGTTTCCCGGCTATTTCCGGCCTGGGCGGCAACATCAACGGCCTCGGTCCCAGCACGGCCGATCACCAGACCACCGATATGGGGTCGGCGACCGCAAGTTGGAGCTGGAATCATGGCAAACATAGCTACAAGGCCGGTGCTGAAGTCAAGCAGGATGTCTACAGCGATGAAAACCTTCAGGGAGCCCAGGGAGTGTATGCGTTCAGCGGCGCTCAAACAGCCATTCCATTCCTGGGCACCCAGACTCTGGGCAGCGGATCGGCCAGCGGGTCGGTCGGAAACGGTTACGCCAGCTTCCTGCTGGGCGCCGTGCAGTCCACCACAGTCAACCCGCCGAAGGACACGCAGCTCCGCAGAATTACCGAGGGCTTGTATTTCCAGGATACTTTTAAGCTGACATCAAAACTGACCCTGGAGATGGGGGTGCGCTGGGATCGTGTGCCCCTGGGCAAGGAGCTGTGGGACAGACAGTCCGAGATCGGCCTGAATACGCCGAACCCGAACGCCGGCAACCTGCCGGGCGGCTTCATATTCGCAGGCTACGGCCCGGGCCGCTGCAATTGCGAATTCTCGAAAACATATAATTTTGCGTTCGGGCCGCGGCTCAGCCTGGCATACCAGGTCGACCAGAAGACCGTCCTTCGCGCCGGCTGGGGCGTGAGCTACAGCGGCGGCGACAGTTGGGCCTACCTGAACGGCGGATATTCTCTGAATGGACTGGGAATCAATTCGGTTCAGCAGTCCGCTTCCAGCTTCGGCCTGGTTTCGTCGCAGTTCTCGACCGGCATCGTCTACAACCCCACTCAGTTGACCACGCTAAATTTGACTCCGGGCGTGAATACCGTGGCTGGGCAGTTGAATACTTTTTCGAGCGTGTGGGGCGGATTGTATAACGATCCGGAAGCAGGGCGTCCGGCGCGCATCAGCCAGTGGAATGTCGCGCTACAGCGGCAGTTGACGAAAGACATGTCGATTGAAGCCGCATACGTCGGCAACCGGGGTGTCTGGGAGCCGTCGAACAGCCTCGTCTCCCTGAATGCGATTACGCCAGCCAGACTTAAGGCATTGGGGCTCGATCTCACGAACGCGGCAACCAGAACGCTTCTGACGTCGCAAATCGGCTCGGCTGCAGCCAAAACGGCGGGTTATTCGATCCCGTACGCGGGTTTCCCGACAACGGCAACCGTGGCGCAGTCCCTGCGGCCTTTCCCCGAGTACAATAGCTCGCTGCCGGCGGAATTCGTCAATCAGGGCGATAGCTACTACGATTCGCTCCAGGTGAAATTCATCAGGCGTCTCTCGCACGGACTGGATGTCAGCGCCGCTTATACCTTCTCCAAGACGGAGAATATCGGGGGCTATATCAACGCCGACCCATACAACCGCGCCATCCAGAAAGGGCTCGACTCGAATGACTATCCGCACATTTTTGTGACGGCGATCACCTACACTACGCCTAAAGCCACTGAAAATAAACTGGTCCGCGCCGTAACGGGCGGCTGGACGTGGGGCACGACGCTGCGTTACGCGAGCGGAAGCCTGATCGCGGCGCCGCAATCGCAGCTCAGCAAATGGAGCACCTATACGTTCGAATCGGGCACGCCACAGATACGCGTTCCCGGAGTGCCCCTGTTCCTGATAAACCCCAACTGCCGCTGCATCGATCCCAACAACATCAGCCAGCGGGTCCTCAATCCCGCGGCATGGCAGGATGTGCCCGCGGGGACAATCAGCCCCGGTTCCGGGTACTACAACGATTACCGGGGACCGCACCAAGTCAATGAGAACATGAATTTCGGGCGTACGTTCCGGATTCGGGAAAGGATCTCGCTGAATGTGCGCGCTGAATTCTTCAACGTGTTCAACCGCGTGACTCTGGGCACTCCTAGCTCGGGCAACCCGACACAGACAACCAGCGTAAACAACGCGACAGGCGCTATTTCCGGGTTTGGCTACTACAATGTCGGCAACACGAGCAGTCTCGGCACACCGCGCAACGGCCAGCTCGTGGCGCGCATCCGGTTCTAAAAGGGGGCAGCACAAGTGAAGTACGGCAAAAGGCCCGGCATCGCGCCGGACCTTTTGTCGTTTATGATAGGCTGGCGAAAAATGCGCCTCGCCGCCGTGTCCGCCTTCTGCCTGATTCCCGTCGTATTCGCTGCCGGTCGCGCCGATTATGCGGGAGCCGAAGCTTGCCGTCCCTGCCACGCGTCAAACTTCGCATCGCAATCCAATACCTCGCACGCCCATGCACTCGCGCCATGTTCCCCTGGCCAGCGCGGCGACTGGGCCTTCGGCGCGGGTCTTCAGGCCATAACTTTTGTCACCAGAGTCGATCGCGAATCGTACCGCGAAGACGGGCTGTCGTGGTATCGATCGCTCAACGGCTACGCCATTACATTGGGCCAGCACGACGAGAAGGGCGTGGTCTTTCGCACTTTCGATCCTGCCGCGCGCTTCCTGAAATGCTTCGCTTGCCATTCCACCGGCCCGCTGTCGTTAGGCAAAGAAGATGAGATCGTCCCCCACGAACTCGGCGTGCGTTGCGAAGTCTGCCATGGTCCCGCGGCAGCGCATGCGGGCGACCCAGCCCACAACCCGCTTCGCACTCCCGCGCAACTGACCGCAGCGGCCATGAACCGCTTCTGCGCTCAGTGCCACCGAACCGATTCCGAAACCGGGGAAGAGCTTACCGACCTGCGCGATGCCCGCAACGCCAGGGATCAGCCACTGCGACTGGCCGCCAGCATCTGCTTCCGCCGCGGCAACGGCCGCCTGAATTGCCTGACCTGCCATTCCCCGCACCGGGAACTGGATCGGAATCCTTCGTCTTATGACGTGCGCTGCCAGACCTGCCACGCGAGCAAGGTGCACCGGCAGCCGGTGGCCGGGCAAGCCTGCGTGTCGTGCCACATGCCGCGCATCCCCAATGGCCCCTATCTCTCGTTCGCGAATCACCGCATCGCCGTCTATGCGCCAGGCAATCCGATTTTGCCGGCTATCGCGCAGGCGGCGCGGTGAACGGTCCCGTTGCAGCGGCGGCGAGGCGCTGCCCGACTCGATCCTACTTTAGGTGGATTCCTTTGCAACGTGATTGGCACTAAAATCTTGTCATCAACTTCCCAGGTCCAAAGGGGACCTCAGAATCATGTCGGTTAGGTTGCCGATCCCGTTAGTCGCTGCTCTGATCACGCTTCCCGTGGCCTGCTTCGCCCAGTCACAATGGGACGACGGCTTGCTCAAGCCCTACGTAATCGATCATCGTTCCGCAACCTCCTCCCCCGCCGACGTCTCCTTTCTGCACGACGCACCCGCCGGTAAGGACGGCTTCATTCGTGTCCAGGGCGGGCACCTGGTGAAGCCCGACGGCAAGCGCATTCGCTTCTGGGGCGTCCATCTCACCGACTGGAGTCCCGGCTCGATCGAACTGCCGCCGAAAGAAGATACTCCCATGTGGTCCGCCGCGCTGGCCCGGTATGGCGTCAACATCGTCCGCCTGCATTTCCTGGACAAGTGGGCTCCCACCGGCATTGTCGACGGCAGCAAGGATGATACCCGTTCCTTCGATGCGCAGCAGCTCGACCGGCTGGACTTCCTGGTCTCCGAGCTAAAGAAGAACGGCATCTACATGGACCTGAACCTCAATGTTGGGCGTGTCTTCAAGGAAGGCGACGGCGTGCCGGACGCCGACCGCCTGCAGCGGGCGAAGAGCGTTACGCTCTACGACAAACGCATCATCGAGTTGCAGAAAGAGTACGCCCGCAACCTGCTGACGCACGTCAATCCCTACACCAGGACGGAATACCGCCAGGAACCGGCCATCGCCATCGTCGAGATCCTGAACGAGAACGGCATCGGCCAGGGCTACAACCCGCCGTCGAAGTTCTACGGAGACGAGTTGGACGCCCTCTACAACACCTGGCTCCAAACCAACCTCACACCCGAGCAGTCGCAGAAGCTGCGCGAGGAAGCAGGGGTCCAGGGCGATGCGCTCATTCCCCGCCTGGCCGGCAATGCCAGGGCGACGGCGCCGAAGGACCGCTACGAAACCGAGGTTCGCTTCTTCATGGCCCTGGAAAACAAGTTCTATGAGGATATGAAGACATACCTGCGGGATTTGGGCGTGAAGCAGCCCCTCATCGGGACTGCCGACCACGGGCATAGCGGCCCGCCGTGGGTCATGCTGACCAGCCTCTCCAAGTTGGACATCCTGGACGGTCATATCTATTGGAATCAATATGTCGGCGTAGACAACGTGCCGATGGTCAACGATCCTCTTCATTCCACCGTTGTGCAGCTTTCGCGCACGGCCTTTGCCGGCAAGCCGTACACGGTCAGCGAGACCAACCATCCGTTTCCCAACGAGTACGCCAGCGAAGGAATTCCTATCATCGCGGCCTACGCCGGCTTCCAGGACTGGGACATGGTCATCATGTACACTTTCGAGCCAAAGAAGGACCCTGCGTGGAAGCCTTACGTCGGCGACCCTTTCGACCTTTCGCTCGACCCGGTCCGCATGACCGAAATGTCGGTAGGAGCGCTGATGTTTCTGCGCGGTGATATCAAGCCTGCGCGGCAAACGGTGGAGAGGACGTATTCCACGGAACAGGTGCTGGATGCCGGATTGCTGCCAGGCGGATTGCGGCCTGGGAGCGAACAACCCTACTTCACGCCCGGCTTCCCGTTGTCGTTACCGCTGGAGCACGGGGTTCGCATCAAATCGTTCGACGGCCCGCCGACTGCGAAACTCACTGCCACCGATGGCAACCCGATCGTCTCGGATACGAAGGAGCTAACTTGGTATACCTCTGACGCGAAAACGGGGCTGGTGACGGTAGAGACCGACCGCACCCAGGCCCTGATCGGATTCATCAAAGCGAACCACAGAAGCCTGAAGAATCTCGGGGCCGACATCACCAACAACTTCGCGACCGTCGTGCTGTCTTCCATGGACGACAAGCCGCTGGCGCGGTCCGATAAGATGCTGCTCACCGCCGGCTCGCGCGTCGCCAATACCGACCAGAAATGGAACGATGCCCACAGCGGATTAGGCCGCGGCGGACAAGGCCATTCGCCAACGCTCATTGAGCCGGTGGCCGGCACGGTTACGCTGCGCAGTATCCAAGGAGCAAGCTCAGTCAGCGCGGCGGCGTTGGATGGCTCCGGCAAGCCCATCAGCAACGCAATCCAGGCGAAGAAAACCGCCGACGGATGGGTGCTTCCCATCGGTGATCCCGTCACCACGTGGTACGTGGTCTCTGTCCGGCGACGTTAGGGAAAGAGTGGGGCGGCCAATCTTCAGCCGGTGCTTACCAGCGCGAGGACTCGCGCCGGCGCCGAAAAAGCCGCCTGAAAGGCGGCTTGCAGGCAGGATTGCCTGCCCCACAATGGATTTTTTGTAACAGAGTGATATTGGAAAGGAAAGCTGTGACTCATTCAAACGATTCGATGACCCGCCGTGGCCTGCTCGGTCGAGCGGTGGGAGCTGCGGCGCTGCTTTCGGCGCTCGATTCCGCCCGCCAGGTGGCTGCGCAAACTCCCGAGCCGCCCGCGCGCCTCCGCGATTCTTTCGACTTCGGCTGGAAGTTTCTTAAGGGCGATGCCCCTGGCGCGCAGGAGCCGGGTTTCGCCGACACGAATTGGCGCAGCCTCGATCTGCCGCACGATTGGAGTGTCGAGGGACCCTTTGCCACCACCGAGCCGAGCGGCGGCTCGGGCGGCTTCGCCCCCACTGGCATCGGCTGGTATCGCAAGCACTTCCGCCTGCCGGCCTCGGCCAAAGACCGCAAGGTATCCATCGAGTTCGATGGGGTCTATCAGAACAGTGAGGTCTGGATCAACGGCCAGTATCTTGGCAAGCGGCCGTTCGGCTACATCAGCTTTGCCTACGATCTCACCTCACACCTCAATGCCAGCGGTGAAAACGTGGTCGCCGTGAAGGTGGATAACTCCCTCCAGCCCGCATCGCGCTGGTATTCCGGCTCGGGAATCTATAGGCACACCTGGTTGGTGGCGGTGAATCCGGTCCATGTGGCCCATTGGGGAACCTTTGTGACCACCCCGCGAGTGGCCAAGGAAGCCGCCACCGTTCACGTACAGACGCGCGTGCGCAATGAGAGAACGGCTGCCGCCACCTGCACGTTGACCAGCGCGATCGTGGATGGTGAAGGCAAAGTCACACAGACGGCGGAGGTCTCGCAGGAAATCGGCCCCAACGCCGAGTACGAATTCGCGCAACAGATAGCCGTGGATAAGCCCAACCTCTGGAACGTAGCGGTACCTTATCTCTACAAGCTGCGCAGTACGGTGCGTGCCGGCCAGCAGGTAGTGGACGAATACGAGACGCCCTTCGGCATTCGCGAAGCACTTTTCGATGCCGACCGCGGATTCCTGCTGAACGGTGAGCACGTCAAGCTGAATGGTGTCTGCCTGCACCATGACGCCGGCTCTGTCGGGTCAGCGGTGCCGGAGCGCGTCTGGGAACGCCGCTTCGAAATCCTGCGGGACATGGGCTGCAATGCCATTCGTACCAGCCACAATCCCCCCGCACCCGAGTTTCTGGATCTCTGCGACCGCATGGGCTTACTGGTGATGAATGAGGCCTTCGACGAGTGGAAAGCCGGTAAGGGACAGGTCCGCGGCAACGGCTATTCTCGAAACTACGACGAGTGGCATGAGCGCGATGTAACGGATTTCGTTCGCCGGGACCGCAATCATCCTTCCGTCGCACTGTGGAGCTGCGGCAACGAAATCGGCGACCAGCTCAGCGAGCACGGCGTGGAGATTCTGCGCGAGCTGATCGGCATCTTCCACCGCGAGGATCCCACGCGCCCGGTCACGGCCGGCTGCGACCAGATTGCCGCGGAGCCGAGGGCTGCTTCTCCGGAGTTCCTGGGCCTGCTGGACATTGTGGGCTACAACTACGCGGACCGCTGGCGGGAACGGCGCGAGTTGTACTACAGCGTCGACAAGGCGGCGCACCCTAATTGGCGTATGATCGGGACCGAAAGCTCCGGCATGGGTGGGCCGCGCGGAGAGTACCGCGGGATGCTGCCAGCCGCTCCAGGCCAGACGCCGGCGCCGCTGCCACCGCCGCCGGCAGCGGCACCCGGTGCGGGCGCCGGACGCGGCGGAGCCCCGGGAAGGGGCGGGTTTGGCGGTGGCCGCGGCGGCACCCGCGGCCTGGACACCGAGGAACTATGGCGCTTCGTGCGCACCCACGACTATGTGGCCGGCGACTTCATGTGGACCGGCATCGACTACCTGGGCGAAGCCGGCGGCACGTCGAGGGGCGCCACCTCGGGAGTAATCGATAGTTGCGGCTTTCCCAAAGACGGCTACTACTTCTACCAGAGTGAGTGGACCGATAAGCCGGTGCTGCACCTGTTCCCGCACTGGAACTGGAAAGGCCGCGAGGGCCAGTTCCTGCCAGTCACCTGTTACACCAATTGCGACAGCGTGGAGCTGTTCGTCAACGGGAAATCGGTGGGCGTCAAAGGCTATGCTTTCCCGCGATACGGCATGCAAGGGCGCTACGGACAATCCGCGCCCGTTCCGCAGGGTGCCGTACGGACCACCAACGACCTGCACCTCTCCTGGGACGTCCCCTACGAACCCGGAGCTCTCAAGGCAGTCGGGATGAAAGGCGGAAAGGTGGCATCCGAGGTGGAGATCTCGACCACTGGAGATCCCGCCTCGATCGACCTGTCCGCGGACCGCGCCACCATCCGTGCCGACCGGCGCGATGTGTCGCACATTACCGTCAAGGTGCTCGACGCTCAGGGCCGGCTGCATCCGGATGCCGACAACGAGGTCACGTTCGAGGTCCAGGGCGAAGGCAAACTGATCGGCGTGGACAACGGTAACATGGGCGACATGGCAGCGGACTTCAAGGGCAAAACCAGGAAGGCCGCCCATGGTATGTGCCTGGCGATTGTGCAGTCCACTGCCAACGGGGGACAGATTCGCGTTACAGCCACATCGCCGGGTCTCAAACCCGCCACCGTGACCATCTCGACGAAAGCGTGATCAGCGTGCCTGGCGGAGCTGCTGTCTCAACCGTTGCAGCAGCTCCACGGGAGTCGCAAACCCGGGATTCAGCTCGATGGCCTTGACCAGGCTGGATTCGGCCGATCGGAGGTCGCCGCTATGCCACTGAGCCATCGCCATGTTGATGCGCACGAGCTCCAGACCGCCGTTCTTGGAAAGTGCATCCTGCCAGAGGTGGATGGCCTCCATGTCCTGGCCGCGCTGCATCATGATCCCACCCAGGCCGACAGACGCCGTGACTTGCGCCGGGTCGAGTCGTATGGCCCGCTGGTAGAGGGGCACCGCCTGGTCTTCCTGGTTGCCGTTGCGATAGAGTTCCGCCAGGTAGAGCAGCACTTCGACGTCGTCGGAGGAATTGCGTTCCGCCTCCTCAAGCAATGTCAGCGCCCGAGATTGCAAGGCGGCGTCACGCGTTCGCGAGGCCGCAATAGCGTACGCCAGGGCGATATCTCTCGGCTCTGCGTTGGCGCCTCCAAAGACCACCAGGCCGGCGTCTTGTGGGGGCGCAGCTTCGGAGATTCGCGGCCGGCGCGGAATCGAATGATCTGTATACACGACGTGTTGGGCGTCCACCACTGGGCTCTTCGTCATGTGGCAGGCGGTGCAATCGTCTTGACGGCGGGCGCGCGCCGCTGTCGTCTCCCGGCAGGCGTCCGATTCGTGACAGCTCAGGCACTTCCCCCGGAACCAGGCGGCGCGCTCGGCTGGTTTTGGAACCACGTGCGGATCGTGGCACGTGCCGCACCACAGGCCATCTCCGGAGCCACGCTTGCAGGCGCTCTGCGCCAGCTTCTCCACATGGCTTGTCACTTTCATTCCGGGACTTGTGCCGGACCGGACGAAGATCGTGAGCGAATCGTACAGCCGGCCGCCTGCCTGGAACGACTGCCAGTCGCGCCCCGGCCGCATCACCCGGACTTCGCCCGTCAGGTGGCACTGCGAGCAGATACTGTCGCGCCGTTGCGCGTCGAGCTTCGCCGGATTCAGGATGGCGGTCCCGCCCTCACGGCTTCCCAATGTCATCTTCTGAATGTGCGATTCTCCGGGACCGTGACACCGTTCGCAGGCAATCCCGCCTTCCCCAAACGGAGGCGTGCCATATCGGTTTTGCGTCTGCGCCACTGTCTTGAGGAAGCTGGCGTGGCAGGTCAGACATGCGGGCGCGGCGGCCCGGGTCAAATAGGGATATGCATAGGTGTCGTAGTTGGGAGCGAGGTCCCACTTCCCGGTTCCGGAGTAATAAGCCACCGGCGCCTCAAAGAGGTAGCCGTCATCCGCCAGAAGGTAACTACGGGCGGTCGCGCCGGATCCAACAAAGTACCGAAGCGCTTTGGCGCCGCGAAGCGTTCCATCCGGCTTCATGAACTCGGCGAAGTACGCTCCGCGGTTCCGATAGATCCGGTAATGGAAGCCCGTGGGTGCGTTGTCGAAGGCGGCGTGGTCGAACTTCTCCTGGATCAGACTGCTGCCTGTCGTTCCACTGCCAATCGTTCCGCTGCTTGCCGCCATGGCGGTAAGTTGGTAACTCTCGTAAATCGCCCGGTGACACGCCGCGCATGCCGCACTGCCGGCGGATGCGGTAGCGTACGGACGGTACACCAACAGCGCGATCAAGCAAATGCAGAAGCGGCTGGAGCGGGTGGCTGTAATTCGCAAATGAAGCCCTACAATAAAACTGCGATGAGGATACCATGGATCAACCTTTAGGCCGCAGGGATTTTCTTCGGAGCGCAGCCCTGGCTGGCTCCGCGCTCACTCTGGGGAGTGCCGAAGCGGCGGATGCCGCTCCGGGTTTCACCCAGGGCGTTCCGTGGCACCAGACAGTCCGGCGCGTCGGCCAGTTAAACATGACCGAGCACGACGTGGTGGACATGAACGTGGAGGAATGGGCGAACTACTGGGCTGCCGCCAAGGTGGACGCCGTGCTGGTGAGCGTCACCGGCATCCTGGCGTTCTATCCGAGTAAAGTGCCTTTTCACAAGCCGGGCAAGTTTCTCGGCAACCGGGACTTTTTCGGCGAGTGTTGCGCGGCCGCAAAGAAACGCGGAATCGCCGGGAGAGAGATTCCATTCCAAGTCCGCAACGGCGCAGTGGAGTTCACGATTCCGAGCGTGTCGGATTACGAGGTTGCGGCGATCTATTAAGCGCAGGGCTGCTGACTTAAGCCGGGTCGAGAGTGGGACAGACGATCGGGGTTTGTCGTCTGTCAAGCACCCGTTCTTCAACGGGGCATGACAGGCGACGAGGCGCCGGCCCCACTGAACTGCTCGCGCCTCGGCGGTGCGTGCTCCCACTTTAGGTGGATTACTTCGACCCTCGCCGCGTGGTAAAGTCCTCAAGGGTTCTGAGTGCCAGGGTGAAAAGTGTACGGACTTCCGCAATTGCCCTGTGATCGGGGCGGGCGGTGGCTCGCTGGCGCAGGCCGTGCGGCATATCATTGCGTGGAGGTCGGTCATGATGCGCTCAATTCTGACGGTAACGTTATTCGTACGCCTCGCCGCGGCCGCCGCGCCGGTCGTGACCAAGGTAGAGCCTCCGGACTGGCCCGCCGGCGCGAAAGCCACAACCTTGCGAATGCTGGTCACCGGCAAGGATTTCGCCGGCGCAACCGTGCTCTCGCCGCTAGCCACCGCAGCCGTGCAGGCCAGTGCCGGCGGCACACACCTGTTCTTCGATCTCACCCTTCCCGCCGGCGTCAGGCCCGGTTCGTATCCCATCGAGATTCGTACCGCGGGCGGCCAAACCCGGGCCCCTTTCTCAATTGTTCCCGCGCTCGACCGCTCTGGCCGCTTCCAGGGTTTTTCGCCCGACGATGTGATCTACCTGATCATGCCGGACCGCTTTTCGAACGGCGATCCATCGAACGACGATCCCGTGGTGAGCCACGGCTTGTATGATCGTGCCAAGAGCCGCTCTTATCATGGCGGCGATTTCGAAGGCATCATCCAGCACCTGCCCTACTTGAAGTCGCTCGGCGTCACCGCACTGTGGCTGACTCCCATCTATGACAACGCCAACCGCCCGACCCAGCGCGAAACCTCTGGCGGCGCCATGACTGACTATCACGGATATGGCGCCGTGGACTATTACACCGTCGACGAACACTTCGGCACGCTCGACAAGTTCTGCGAGCTGGTGGACAAGGCCCATGCCATAGGCATCAAGATCATTCAGGACCAGGTGGCCAATCACACCGGCCCGTATCATCCCTGGGTGCTCGATCCCCCCACTCCCACCTGGTTCAACGGCAGCGAAGCGCAACACCTGTCTAATACCTGGCGTACCTGGACGCTGATCGATCCGCATGCCACTCCGGAGATGCAGAAGAGCACCCTCGAAGGATGGTTCGCGGGCCGCCTCCCGGATCTGAACCAGAATGACCCGGAGGTGGCGCGCTACCTGATTCAGAACACGCTATGGTGGATCGGCCGAACCGGCATCGACGGCATTCGGGAGGACACGCTGCCGTATGTGCCGCGGCAATTCTGGCGTGAATGGACGGCCGCGATCAAGCACACTTATCCGGGCTTCCGCGTGGTCGGCGAGGTCTTCGACGCCGACCCGGGGCTGGTTTCATTCTTCCAGGGTGGCAAACAGCGCTTCGATGGCGTGGATAGCGGCGTGGACTCGCTGTTCGATTTTCCCTTGCAGGCGGCCATCGCCAAGGTCTTCACGGACCGAGCGCCAACCCGCGACCTAGCGCAGGTTCTGGCCCACGATTCGCTCTATGTGGATGCAAACCAGTTAGTCACCTTTATCGGTCTCCACGACCTGCCGCGCTTCATGAGCGCCCAAAATGCCACCTCCAACGGGCTGGAGCGGGCCTTCAGTTTTCTGCTGACCGCGCGCGGCATTCCCATGATCTATTACGGCGACGAGATCGGTATGACCGGCGGAAGCGATCCCGACAACCGGCGCGATTTTCCGGGCGGTTGGCCAGAGGACGCTCGCAACGCGTTCGAAGCGGCGGGACGGACGGCGGACGAGCAGAAGCTCCTGACGCAATTGCAGCGCCTCACGCATTTGCGGGCCGACTCGGACGCACTGCGCAACGGCCGCATGGTGGACCTGCTGGTGGAAGATCACATCTATGCTTTCGCCCGCGTGACTGCCAAGGAGCGTGTGGTGGTAGTCTTCAACAATGCGCCGCAATCCGTCACGCTGCACATTCCGTTGGCCGGTTCGGGCGTCTATGACGGCGTTATGCTGGAAGACTGCTACGGGGCAGCGCCCGCGGCACAAGCGCATAACAGCGCCGTGGACGTGCGATTGGCGCCTCACTCAGTAACGATCTATCGCTGAGCATCCCATGCAAGGACCACGGCTACGCTTGGCGCGAATGTGGAACATAAATCCTACATGCTGTCTTGCTCGCCGCAGTGTTGGCGGTGGCCCGAGAATGGACCCCCGGGTCCCCGCCCTCCTGGGAGCAGCAGGCGAGCAGGAGGATTTTGGGCCATACGATTAGCCGCGAGTGCCGGCCCAAAAGGGCGAGCTTTTGTAGGACAGCCTGGTCCCAAAGCGGAACTTCTTAAAGGAACGGTGCTTCGGGAGCCATGACACGAAGAACGGGCGAAAGTCCTCCTGCTCGCCTGCTGCTACCAGGAGGAGCGGGGCGGGGCAAGATATCGGAAGCTACCTGGACATTACCTCTGGGCCGCAAAGACCTCAAGCGAACTGCCGAGACAGGTGGGATTCTCGCGAGACCGCACGGTGGGGAATTCGCGCCCGGAACTCTCCGACGCCCTGCCAGATCTCAGCGATGCGCGTGATACGGGCGCAACCCGCCCTCTGATCGACTAAACTCAGCTAAATCGCTCATATATCTGAGGCTTGAGGCGGTCGCCCTAGCGCGGGGAGATCCTTCCGTTCCTCAGATCACGGCTGCTGTATACTGATTGGGCTACACAAAATTCCCAGAACGGATTTCTCGAAAAGGGGAGGACCTGTGAATCCTGCCAAGGCGGCGGAGCTTGATGCGGGAATCATCGGCGCCATTGTTCTGCTGAGCGCCGCCATTGACTCGAGTCAGATCTATCGTTCTCAACAGGCCATCGACCAACTTCGCGAACGAGTTGCCCCTACGGCAACCGCCCTACGCACGGGGGAGTGGAAGGAAACTCGGCGGCGTGACGTGGTGCCGGGAGACATAGTCCGGTTATCAGCCGGCAATCTGGTTCCCGCGGACGGACGCCTCCTGATTGCGCGTGATCTCTATGTTCAGCAAGGAGCGTTAACGGTCGAATCGCTTCGGCGATGGCGAGTCAAGTCTGCCAAGTCGAAGGTGCCGCGATGATCACCTGTAACAATGGGAAGGGAATCCCGCTGCGCATGAATTTGAGCACTTAAGGGGCTGGACCATGAACGAACCGGAATCGTCATCGAGAAAAAACGACCGCGACAATGAAAAGAAGCACCAGGAGCAAAATCGGCGTCGTTTTCATTTCGGCATCGCATACGCGATCACAAGCCTGGTTGCCCTGTGGCTGTTCCAGCTATTCTTCTTAACTCCTCAGACCAGGAACACCGAAATTCCATACAGCGAGTTCAAGAAAAAACTGGCTGATGCTCAAATCGTAAACGCAACCATCGGCGAAAGGGGCATCGTTGGTGAGATGAAGAATCCCCAATCGGGCGGATCTCCTCCGCTCGTTCCATTCAATGCCGTGCCTGCGCCTTCCGCCGACCCCAAGCTGATTGAAGAGTTACAAAACGCAAATGTAACTTACCGCTTCGAGCGCCCATCGAACCCCTTGGGGGGCGTTTTGCTGGGGTACCTTCTGCCGCTCTTGGTCCTCGGCGGTCTCTGGTACATGGCCTACCGGGGAGCGGGTGGGGCTGCCGGCGGGGGCGGCATCTTCGGAGTCGGCAAGAGCAAAGCCATCGAGGTCAGGCCCGAGGACGTTACGGTCACATACAAAGATGTTGGCGGGGCGGATGAAGCCATTGCCGAGCTCCAGGAGATCATTCAGTTTCTGAAGGCGCCGGAGCAATTCGCTCAACTCGGCGGCCATATCCCCAAGGGCGTGTTGATCGTCGGGCCCCCGGGCACCGGCAAGACGCTGCTGGCCAAAGCAACCGCTGGCGAGGCCCAGGTCGCGTTCTTCGAAACCAGTGGCTCCGAGTTTGTCGAGATGTTCGTTGGCGTGGGCGCCGCGCGCGTGCGCGATCTGTTCGAGCAGGCGCGCAAGGTGGCTCCTGCGATCGTTTTCATTGATGAGATTGATGCCATTGGTCAGAGCCGGGGTGGCGTGACGCAGATGGGCAGCAATGACGAGCGTGAGCAGACCCTCAACCAGTTGCTGGCGGAGATTGACGGCTTCAAAACCGACACCAGCGCCCCGGTGATTATCATGGCTGCCACCAACCGTCCGGAGGTGCTCGACCCGGCACTTCTGCGCGCGGGCCGCTTTGATCGCCAGATCGCCATCGGCAATCCGGATCTCATTGGCCGAGTGCAAATCCTGCGGATTCACAGCAGGGATGTAAAGCTGGCGGCGGACTTTGACTTGGAGCGGGCCGCCCGGATGACAGCCGGCTTCAGCGGCGCTGATCTGGCGAATGCCATGAATGAGGCGGCATTACTCGCTGCCCGGCACAAGGAGGCCGCAGTCACGTTGGATGATTTCGAGGCTGCCATCGAACGGGTGATTGCGGGTTCCGAAAAAAAGAGTCGGGTGATGAACGAGCAGGAACGAACTACGGTTGCATACCACGAGTCGGGCCACGCGCTGGTGGCTGAACTGGTGCCGCATGGCGAACCGGTCGACAAGATCAGCATCGTTCCACACAGCCGTGGCGCCTTGGGCTACACCATACAAATGCCAACCGAAGACCGCTATCTGCTCTCGATCGACGAACTGAAGGACAGGATCGCCGTTATGTTGGGCGGGCGTGCCGCCGAAATTGTGGAGTTTGGGACCACCAGCACCGGAGCCAGTGACGACATTATGCGGGCAACTGAGCTGGCCCGCCGTATGGTCACAGAATTTGGCATGAGTGAAAAGCTCGGCTCGGTGCGCTACGCAGGTCAACAGCTTCAATACCTGGGGGGATCGGTCGAGGACAATAGCCAGATCAGTCCAGAGACTCGTCAAGTGATCGACGCGGAAGTCCAGCGTCTCGTGACCGAGCAGTACGAGCGTGCTCAGGCACTGCTGAAGGACCACCGCGCGGCCCTTAAGACATTGGCCCAGCAACTGCTGAAGCAAGAGACCGTGAGCGGTAGTGTCGTGAAAGAGGCACTGGAAAATGGTCCGAGCCCTTTATAGCTCTGTTCGCAGAAAGGCATAGCGCTGCTGGCAGGCGCTACACGGCGCAGCAGAAAGTAGCAAAAAGGGGACACAAGTTGCGCCGCGCCCCTGTGGTGAGACACGAGAATCGGGGACAGATTGCCGTTCGCTGAAACATCATAGACAAACGACTGTAATCGTAGCAGAATCAGGCT
>Ga0209039_10000936_pt1 | contig 28287 bp, 21 predicted proteins | sample BogFormECP12_OM1_FD_188238 | JGI IMG/M metagenome (GOLD analysis project Ga0209039, IMG submission 188238) | Bog forest soil microbial communities from Calvert Island, British Columbia, Canada - ECP12_OM1 (SPAdes) (version 2) | ecosystem: Environmental > Aquatic > Freshwater > Wetlands > Bog ... | reverse complement strand
CTTGCCGTGATCGATGTGCCCGATCGTCCCGATATTTACGTGCGGCTTGCTGCGGTCGAATTTTTCCTTTGCCATAATGACGCCTTCTCTGTACGGAATTCGTTACAGGGGGAACTCTGGAGCGGTTGACCAGGATTGAACTCCGGTCGACCGCCCCCAAAAAACCTGGAGCCGTTGACCAGGATTGAACTGGTGACCTCGTCCTTACCAAGGACGCGCTCTACCAACTGAGCTACAACGGCCAAACTCAAGCGCCGCGCGCCCGCCAGGAGCTGAACGGTGACCTTCCGATCACGGACGCTCTACCAACTGAGCTACAACGGCCCTCTCAAAAGTCTACGAAATTCTCTGGTGGACGGGGGAGGATTCGAACCTCCGTAGCTCGCAAGGAGCGACAGATTTACAGTCTGTTGCCATTAGCCGCTCGGCCACCCGTCCAGGCCATTCACCCGCAATGCGACCACCAAAGCGAGGCCAACATTGCGGGGAAACTATAAGCATACAAGGAAAAGACCGTTCCCCGCAACTCCGATCCGTGGCGCAGACTCTAAGTCTGCCGGGCCCAGAGGGCACCCCCTGACTTCTCGGGACGCTTGCGGGCGTGCTCCAAAGAGCGTCCCGAAGAGTCGGGACGCGGCAGGCACGAGTGCCCGCGCCACAAAGGCTGAATCCGATCATCCGCCGGCCTCGTCTAACGGTATAGTGGTAGCAAAGCGATGCTGATCTCTAAACCGGCGGATCTCCGCTACTCGGAGGTAACCCCAAAATCCGTCTACCTGAACCGGCGGAGGTTCCTGGCCGGCGTTCCCGCGGCCTTCCTCGGCGCCCGCGCCGCGCGCGCCGGGGTGCCCTCCGGGCCCGGCGCCAAACTGCCAAGCCTCGCCAAAAGCCCGTTCAGCACAACCGAAACACCGAACACCTACAACGACGTCACGCACTACAACAACTTCTACGAGTTCGGCACCAGCAAGCAGCAGCCCGCTCAAAACGCCACCAACTTCAAAACCTCGCCGTGGACCGTCTCTATTGAAGGAGACGTAGCCAAGCCGCGCAAATTTAGCATGGATGAAATCCTGAAGCTGGCGCCGCTCGAGGAGCGCATCTACCGGCACCGCTGCGTGGAGGCCTGGTCCATCGTGGTGCCCTGGGCCGGCTACTCGCTCAGCGCCTTGCTCAAACAGGCGGAGCCCACTTCCAAGGCCAAGTTCGTCGCCTTTGAAAGCTATTGGGACCTCCGCCAGATGCCGCTGGCGCGCCCCGAGTTGGCCGGCATCGCGCTCCCCTACGTCGAAGGCCTGCGCCTCGATGAGGCCATGCACCCGCTGGCGCTGCTCTGTGTCGGCATGTACGGCGAGGCGCTGCCGCCGCAGGATGGCGCGCCCGTCCGCCTGGTGGTGCCGTGGAAATACGGCTTCAAGAGCATCAAGTCGATCGTCAAGATCAAGCTGGTGTCAAGTCAGCCGCCCACCACCTGGAACATGTCCAACGCCCACGAGTACGGCTTTTATTCCAACGTGAATCCGCAGGTGGATCATCCGCGCTGGAGCCAAGCCAAGGAGCGCCGCCTGCCCTCGTTGTTCCAGAATCACCCCACGCAGATGTTCAACGGCTACGCCAACGAGGTCGCCGGCCTCTACGCCGGCATGGACCTGAAGAAGAACTACTGACTCATGCTGCGCAGCCGCTGGACCAAAGCCCTGGCATTCCTGGTGTGCCTCGCGCCGTTATTCCATCTCGCCTGGCGGGTGTGGAACCAGGACGTCACCGCCAACCCCACGGAGTTCATCCAACACTTCACCGGCGATTGGGCCATCCGGCTGACCGTCGCCACTCTGGCCGTGACTCCGCTGCGCAAACTGCTCGGCGTGCCCGATCTCATCCGCTTCCGACGCATGATCGGGCTGTTCGCGTTCTTCTACGCCTGCCTGCACGTCCTCACCTACCTGTGGCTGGACAAGCTCTTCGATTTTCCGGCGATGCTCAAGGACGTCGGCAAGCGCCCGTTCATCACCGCCGGTTTCGCCGCGTTTGCGTGCCTGGTCCCGCTGGCCCTGACTTCCACCGCCGGGTGGATTCGCCGCCTGGGCGGCAAGCGCTGGCAGCGGTTGCACAGCCTGGTTTATGTCACCGCCATAGCCGCGGTGGCGCACTATTACTGGCTGGTCAAGTCCGATATTCGCCAGCCGATGCTCTACGCAACCCTGGTGGCCCTTCTGCTTTGCTGGCGCGTGGTCTCCCGAACCATCCGCAACAATGCCGTGCGGAGGGCCTAGAATCGGTTCATGCGAGGCGTTCTCACTCTTTGGCTGCTGCCCGCGCTGCTGTGGGCCGCGGACCTCAAGATCGATCACGTCACTGTCGCCGGAAGCAGTTTAAAGGACATGCAGGCCAATCTCTCCACGGCCGGCATACCGCCCGTTTACGGCGGCGCCCACACCAACGGCGCCACCGAGATGGCCGTGGTGACCTTCCCCGATGGTTCCTACCTGGAGTTGATGGCGCCGCAGGCGGCTGCCGATTCTCACTTGATCGACCAGCAGCCCTGGGCGAAGTTCCTGCGGGGTAACGGCGGGCCGTGCGCCTGGGCGGCCCGCGAGAAGGACCTGGCGGCCGAGGTCGCGCGCCTGCGTGCGGCGGGCATTCCCGTCTCCGCGCCCCTCCGCGGCGGACGGCAAAGGCCGGACGGCGTACGCCTGGAATGGGAAACGTCGGATGTCGGCACGGAGGTTCGTGGCGCTTTCTTCCCGTTCCTCATCCGCGACCTCACGGAGCGCCCGCTGCGCGCCTCTCCGCAAGCCAAGCTGGTCAATCGGGATTTCAGGGGAGTCGCCAAAGTGGTGATCGCCGTGCGCGATCTGGATGCCGCCATCAAGCGCTACCAGCAGGCTTACGGCGTGCCCCCGCCCATCAAGCAGGTCGATCCGGGCTTCGGCGCGCACCTGGCTTTGCTCGGTGGCGTCCCGGTGGTGCTGGCGCAACCGCTCACGCCGGAATCCTGGCTCAACCAGCGGCTCGACCAGTTTGGCGAAGCGCCTTGCGCCTTCGTGTTGGGAGCCAATCGGCCGGGCCGCTACCATGCCGCGTCCGAGACGCGCTGGTTCGGCATTGAGGTCTCCTGGTTCGATTCCAACAAGCTGGGCTGGCGCCTGGGATTCGAAAGCCCGGAGTGGTGAGCGGCCTTCGCCTACACCATTCTCGCGGAGAGAAAGACGTCTTCGAGGCGCCGCGGATTAGATTGCCCCTCCCACTCATCTTCCGCGTTATCGGAAAACAGCAGATAGATCAACCGGGCTGCCAGTTCGGGCGGGCAAATGCAATCGGCCTCGGATAGTGTCGCAACGGGGTTCCGCCGCGGGCCGTATTCAATAGTCACGGGCTCGCAGTCTTCCGAGATCCACGTCCCATGCACGTTGACGAATTCGGCGACGTCTTCGCAACCTTTTACCGCAACCCGCAGGGTGTTGTCCGTGCGTGCCAGGGTGACGCCTTCGATCGTTTTCCCGTCTCTGTATCCGATGGTCATAATTCCCGCCTCGCATGACCATCGTGTAACAGAACGCGCCGCAATACTAGTTCCTGAGGTACCAAAGCTGTACCATAACCTTCCCAATCACTTTCGATAACAGCGAAACCCTAATGACCGAAGTTGTGCGGCCACGGCGGGGATCCATGGGAAACCCCGTGCCACGGGCGGTTGCGCGCCTTCGCGAAAGCCCAGCGGCCCGCGGCTTCGTTATCGAAGCGGCCTGTAGCCGGAAGTTGTTCCCAGGAGTACTTTCGACCCGTTGGTACTAGCAGACGGCCGCGCTTGGCAAAGGCTGCACTCGAAATGGGAAAAATTTGCCGGTCCGCAACCCGCCAATGCCGCTACCAGGCGGCTCCTGCTTCGGTCTGGCAGTTGGTGAATGAAGTGCAATGACGGATTACAAGGAGGAGCACCATGTGCAAGAAGATGTTGTTGGTATCGGTAGCGGGCCTGGGTTTGGTTCTGCCCGCTTTGGCGTCGGATCGCGACGATGACATTGGGCGTATTCGAAAAGCCACCCAGGTCTTCCAGGAAATCATGAACACGCCCGACAAGGGCATCCCCCACGACCTGCTGGACAAGGCGAAGTGTGTGGTCATCATTCCAGGGGAAGAGAAGCTGGCCTTCATCTTCGGCGGCAACTACGGGAAGGGAGTGGCCACCTGCCGCACCCCCGAAGGCTGGAGCGCGCCGATGTTTGTGGCTGTCGGAGGGGGCAGCGTGGGCTTCCAGATTGGCGGCTCGTTCACCGACGCGGTCATGCTTTTCATGAACGACCACGCCCTGCAAAGTCTGATGACCGATAAATTCAAGATCGGTGCGGACGCCACCGTGGCGGCCGGACCAGTCGGGAGACAGGCAGCCGCCGGCACGGATGTGAAGCTCAACGCGGAGATACTGAGCTATTCGCGCAGCAAAGGGGTTTTTGCCGGGGCCTCCGTCAGTGGCGCCGTCGTCCAGGCCGACCACAGCGGGGACCGGGCCATGTACGGCTCCGAGGTCACCCACCAGGAAATCCTGGACGGCAAAGTGCCGGTTCCTCCGGCGGCGCGGAAACTGGTGGAGGAGCTTTCCCAGTACTCCACACACACCGCGCAGCGCTGAACCCGGCGGCGGAGGTGGCGCCGGCGCGTGTATCATGAGAGCATCGCCGGATCGGAGCGGCAACTCATGAGTAGGAAGACCCGTGCCAGCCACCCCGTTTACAGCCTCCTGCCCACGGAAATCGAAGGGTTCGATTCCCTGGCGGAACTCGCCCTGGATATGCGCTGGTCGTGGAATCACGCTACCGACGAATTGTGGCGGCAGCTTGATCCCGGCCTGTGGGAGATCACGCATAACCCCTGGGTCGTCCTGCAAACGGTGGCGCGCGACCGCATCGAACGCCTGTTGGGCGACCCGGTCTTCCGCAAGAAGGTGGATGGTCTGCTCGAAGCGGGACGGCAGGCGGCGGCGGCGCCCGCATGGTTCCAGCGGAAACAACCGGGGTCCCCACTGGGGTCCCCGCTGACCCGCGCCGCCTATTTCAGCATGGAGTTTATGCTGAGCGAGGCTCTGCCCATCTACTCGGGCGGGCTGGGGAATGTGGCCGGCGATCAACTCAAAGCCGCCAGCGATCTGGGTGTGCCCGTGGCCGGCGTGGGACTGCTCTACCAGCAAGGCTATTTTCGCCAGGCCATCGACAAGCACGGGCAGCAGCAGGCCCTCTACCCGTATAACGATCCCGGACAGTTGCCCATCGCGCCCTTGCGCCAGCCAAACGGGGAGTGGCTGCGTTTGGAGATCGCGCTGCCCGGATACTCGGTGTGGGTGCGCGCCTGGCAGGTGAAGGTCGGAAGGGTGGCGCTTTACCTGCTGGATAGCAATGATGCGGCCAACTATCCCGTACATCGCGGGATTACCAGCGAGTTGTATGGGGGCGGACTGGAATTGCGCCTCAAGCAGGAAATGCTGCTGGGGATCGGCGGATGGCGGCTGCTCCACGCGCTCGGCCTTCATCCGGAGGTCTGTCACCTGAATGAAGGGCACGCGGCGTTGGCTGTGCTGGAGCGCGCGCGGACCTTCATGGAAGAGACCGGCCAGCCTTTCGAAGTGGCGCTCGCCGCCACTCGATCCGGCAATCTCTTTACCACCCACACGGCCGTGGCCGCCGGTTTCGACCGTTTCACGCCGGCCCTCATCGAGCACTATCTGGGCGGGTATGCCGAAAAGAAGCTTGGCCTTGCCGTTCACGATTTGCTGGCGTTGGGCCGCCAGAATCCGGACGACCCCTCCGAGCCTTTTAACATGGCCTATCTGGCCATTCGCGGGAGCGGGGCGGTGAACGGTGTGAGCCGCCTGCACGGCAAAGTCAGCCGGCGCCTTTTTGAGCCTCTCTTCCCGCGTTGGCCGGAGGACGAAATCCCGGTCGGCCACGTGACCAACGGAGTCCACATGCCCACCTGGGATTCGGCCGAGGCCGACGATCTCTGGATGGACGCCTGTGGAAAGGACCGATGGCTGGGAATGACGGAAACCCTGGAGCAGGACATTCGGCGTGTCTCCGACGCCCGGCTCTGGCAATTTCGCACCGCGACCACCAAGGCCCTGGTGGAGTACGCTCGCGAACGTTTGTCCCGCGACCTGACCGCCGCCGGCTCGCCGCCCGAGGATGTCGAAGCCGCCAGGCATCTCTTCGACCCCGACATCCTGACGCTCGGCTTTGCGCGCCGCTTCGCCACCTACAAGCGGCCCAACCTGCTGCTCCACGACCCACTGCGGCTGCTTCGCATCTTGACTAATTCCGACCGCCCGGTGCAACTCATCATCGCCGGCAAGGCGCATCCGGAGGACCAGGCTGGCCAGGCCTTGATTCGCGAATGGGCGCAGTTCATCCGGCAGCCCGAGACGCGCCCGCATGCCATCTTTCTCGCCGACTATGACATGCTGCTCACCGAGCGCCTGGTGCAGGGCGTCGACGTCTGGATCAACACCCCGCGACGCCCCTGGGAAGCCAGCGGGACCAGCGGCATGAAGGTGCTGGTCAATGGCGGCCTCAACCTGTCGGAGTTGGATGGCTGGTGGGCGGAAGCTTATACGCCGGATGTCGGGTGGGCGATTGGAGATGGCCAGGAACATGGGGAGGACCCGGCTTGGGACGCCGCCGAGGCCGCGGCGCTCTACGACCTGCTGGAACGGGAAGTGATACCCGAGTTCTATAACCGCAACGCGCAGGGCATCCCCACGGCTTGGGTGGCGCGCATGCGGAACAGCATGGCGAGCCTGACACCGCGCTTTTCCGCGGAGCGCACCGTGCGCCAATACACCGAAGAGCACTACCTCCCGGCCGCGGCCGCCTATCGCGAGCGCGCCGCGAATCAAGGAGCGGTGGGAAAGCAAGTGGTCGATTGGCGTCATGCGGTGGATGAGAAGTGGGACTCTCTGCGCTTCGGCAATTGGCGGGTGGAGACCAGCGCCGGCCAGCACATGTTTGAAGTCGAACTCCTTCTGAACGATCTCGACCCGAAGGCGGTGCGCGTCGAACTCTGTGCGGAAGGAATCGGCGGCGGCGTTCCCGTGCGGGTGGAAATGAAGTGCGCGCAGCCGATGCCTGGCGCATCCGGCCGCTCCGTCTATCGCGCGGCGGTGCCCGCCACCCGTCCGGCGGAAGACTACACCGCGCGAGTGGCGCCGCACCGCTCGGGCGTGGCGGTTCCGTTGGAATCCGCTCGAATCCTATGGCAGCGATGATCCTGACCATCAACGGCGGCTCGTCGAGCATCAAATTTGCGCTCTACCATCTGGGCGATCCCCTGACGCGAGCCCTCGATGGAACGCTCGATCGCATCGGCATGAGCGGCACCACTCTGACCTTCGACGACCCGTCCGCGAATCGACACGACAGCCGCACCCTCGACGCCTCCGACCACCAATCCGCAGCGGAATTTCTGCTGGACTGGCTCGAACAGCAGCCCGGTTTCGAATCGGTCCGGGCCGTGGGACACCGCGTGGTCCACGGCATGACGCACACCGCGCCCGAACTGGTCACGCAGGAATTATTGGATGAACTCGCTGGCATCAGCCCCTACGACCCCGATCATCTGCCGAGCGAGATCGAACTGATCGAGACGTTTCGCCGGCGTCATCCGACCCTACCCCAGGTGGCCTGTTTCGACACCGCCTTTCACCGCACCATGCCGCGCATTGCGAGGCTGCTTCCCATCCCGCGCCGCTACGACGCCAAGGGAGTCGAGCGCTACGGCTTCCACGGTTTGTCCTATGCCTACCTGATGGAGGAACTGGCGCGTTTGGGCGACCCGGCGGCCAACACCGGCCGGGTGATCCTCGCGCATCTGGGCAACGGCGCCAGCCTGGCCGCCGTGCGCGACGGCAAGAGCATCGACACCAGCATGGGATTCACCCCCACCGCGGGCCTGGTGATGAGCACCCGCTCCGGCGATTTGGACCCTGGCGTGGCGCCATACCTGGCGCGAACCGAGCAGGTCTCGACCGAGCAGTTTTACGAAATGGTCAACCACCGCTCCGGCCTGCTGGGAGTTTCAGAGACCAGTTCCGACATGCGGGATCTACTCGCGCGGGAGGCCAGCGACATTCGGGCGGCGGAAGCCGTGGCGCTGTTCTGTTATCAGGCCAAAAAATGGCTCGGCTCCTTCGCCGCCGCGCTCGGAGGCCTGGATACGCTGGTGTTCGCCGGAGGCATCGGCGAAAATGCGCCGCTGGTCCGCGCGCGCATCTGCGATGGACTGGGCTTCCTCGGCGTCGAACTCGATGAGCCGCGCAATGCCGGCAATGCGGCCATTATTTCCAGCGACGTCAGCCGCGTCGCGGTTCGCGTCATTCCAACCGACGAAGACCTCATGATCGCGCGCTCCGTGCGCCGCATTCTCGAAACCGGCCCGGTGACAAAATAGGATTTGAACATGCTCACTCCGGAACTGCTCCAAAAGATCGACGCCTACTGGCGCGCCGCCAATTATCTCTCGGCCGGCCAGATTTACCTCTACGACAATCCTCTGCTGAAGCGGCCGCTGACTCTGGCGGATGTGAAGCACATGCTGCTGGGACACTGGGGCACCACCCCCGGACAGAACTTCATCTACGCACACTTGAACCGGGTCATCAAGAAGTACGACCTCGACATGATTTACGTCTCCGGCCCCGGACACGGCGGCCCGGCGGTGGTCGGGAACACGTACCTGGAGGGCACTTACAGCGAGATTTATCCGGACATCAGCCAGGATGAGGCCGGCCTGCGCAAGCTCTTTCTGCAGTTCTCGTTTCCCGGCGGAATTCCCAGCCACGCCTCGCCGGAGTGCCCAGGTTCCATCCATGAAGGCGGCGAGTTGGGTTACTCGCTCAGCCACTCGTTCGGCGCGGTGTTCGACAACCCGGACCTCATCGTCGCCTGCGTGGTGGGCGATGGCGAGGCGGAAACCGGACCGCTGGCCACGGCGTGGCATTCCAACAAATTCCTGGACCCGGCCACCGACGGCGCCGTGCTGCCCATTCTGCACCTCAACGGCTACAAGATCTCCAACCCGACCGTTCTGGCCCGCATCACGCGCGAGGAATTGGACCAGTTGCTCCGCGGCTACGGCTGGACGCCTTACTTCGTCGAGGGTAGCGAGCCGGCGCCGATGCATCAAGCCATGGCCGAGGCGCTCGACACGGCCATCGAGCGAATCAGAGAAATCCAGCGGGACGCACGCGTCAACGGAAACATTGCCCGCCCGCGCTGGCCCATGATCGTCCTCAATTCACCCAAGGGTTGGACCGGGCCCAAGATCGTCGATGGCCGGCAAGTCGAAGGCACATTCCGCGCGCACCAGGTTCCGCTCTCCGACCCGGCTGTTCATCCCGAGCACCTCAAGCTGTTGGAAGACTGGCTGCGGAGCTACCGGCCGGAAGAGCTTTTCGACGAGCAAGGCCGCCTGAAACCGGAACTGGCCGAGCTGGCGCCCAAGGGTGAACGGCGCATGGGCGCGAACCTCCACGCCAATGGCGGAATGCTGCTGCGCGACCTCCGCATGCCGGATTTCCGCGACTACGCGGCGGACGTGCCCTCGCCCGGCGCCGGCGGCATCGGCGACACGCATGTGCTCGGGCGCTTCCTGCGCGACGTGGCCAAGCTGAACGCCGAGCAGCGCAACTTCCGCGTCTTCGGCCCCGATGAGACGCTCTCCAATGGCCTGGAGGCCCTCTTCGAAACCACCCAACGCCAATGGGACGCCGCCACCGTGCCCAACGACGAGTTCCTCGCGCCAGCCGGACGCGTCGTCGAGATGCTCAGCGAGCACCAATGCGAGGGCTGGCTGGAAGGTTACCTCCTCACTGGCCGTCATGGACTCTTCAACTGCTACGAGGCCTTCATCCACATCGTCGATTCCATGTTCAACCAGCACGCCAAGTGGCTGAAGGTCACAGCGGGCCTGCCTTGGCGGCGCAAGATCGCCTCGTTGAACTATCTGCTGGCCTCGCACGTCTGGCGGCAGGATCACAACGGTTTCACCCACCAGGACCCCGGCTTCCTCGACCACGTGGTCAATAAGAAGGCCGGGGTGGTGCGCGTTTACCTCCCGCCGGACGCCAACTGCCTGTTGTCGGTAATGGACCATTGCCTGCGCAGCCGCCATTACGTCAACGTCATCGTCGCGGGCAAACACCCCGCGCCGCAGTGGCTCTCCATGGACGCCGCCGTCAAGCACTGCACCCAGGGCATCGGCATCTGGCAATGGGCCAGCAACGACCAGGGCATGGCGCCCGACGTGGTCATGGCCTGCTGTGGCGACGTGCCCACGCTGGAGACTCTGGCCGCCGTCTCCATCATGCGCGAGCATCTACCCGGCCTGAGAATCCGCGTGGTCAACGTGGTCGACCTCATGAAGCTACAGCCGCAAACCGAGCACCCGCACGGGCTGAGCGACATGGATTTCGACGAGCTTTTCACCAAGGACAAACCGGTCATCTTCGCCTTCCATGCCTATCCGTGGTTGATCCACCGGCTGACCTACCGGCGCACCAACCACGACAACATCCACGTCCGCGGATACAAAGAGGAAGGGACCATCACCACGCCCTTCGACATGACGGTGCTGAACGAACTGGATCGCTTCCACTTGGTGATGGACACCATCGACCGCCTGCCGCAGACCGGCGACAGGGGCATCTACCTGAAGCAGCAGCTCAAAGACAAGCTGATCGAGCACAAGCAATACATCGCCAGGAACGGCGAAGATCTGCCGGAGATTCGCGATTGGAAATGGAGCGGGCTGAAATGACATCGCCCGAACCCACCCCGCCCTCCAGCAAACTGCGCTGGCTGTTCCTTTGGGTCTCCGTGTTGCTGCTGGCGCTCCTGCTGGGGTCCGGCGTTCTGGTGGTCCGCTTTCTCGCGGAAATGCGCACGCAGGAACTGGCGGCCACCCGCGCGCTGGCGGAGCGCACGCGCGCGCTATCGGGGCTTTGGCTCTCCATCCAGAGCTACGACCAGGCCGTGCAGCAATTCGTCGCGCAGACCACCGCCGACCGGGATTCCGAAGCTCGCCGCCGCCTGGACCAACTCACCCTGGAAATCGTCGGCGATTTCGACCGCTACCCCAGCGTTTTGGACGCCGAGGAAGCCGCGCTCCTGAACGGCATGCGCGGAATCTTCTCGCAACAGCGGACTTTCTATATCACGATCCTCGCGGCGCGGCCCGCGGAACGCAGGCGACAGGCGGAAAGCTTGCTGGCCCAGCACCTGGTGCCCGTCCAGAAGCAGATCCTGGACTGGTCCGGAAAACTTCAGGTGTGGAACGGAGACCGGCTGCAGAATGCCGATCGCGGGCTGGTAACCCAGTTCGCGAACCTGCAAGCCAGCCTCTCCCGGGTGCTCGCCATCGGCTTCGGAAGCGGTCTGCTGCTGGTGCTGGGCAGTATGGGGTACATCGTGCGGCTTGACCGGCAGACCCGTGTACGCTACGTCGAACTGGTGCACAGCCGGCAGGCGCTCGAGCAACTCTCGGCGCGCCTGGTGGACGCCCAGGAGACCGAACGGCGCGCCATCTCCCGCGAGCTGCACGACGAAGTCGGTCAATCGCTGGGAGCGCTTCTGGTGGATATCGGCCGGCTCTCCACCACGCTCTCCGGCGGCCACCCCGAAGTGAAGGCGCAACTCGAGAACCTGAAGTCGGTGGCCGAGCGGACCTTCCAGTCCGTCCGGAATATCGCGCTTCTGCTGCGGCCTTCCATGCTGGACGACCTGGGGCTGGCGGCGGCCCTGGAGTGGCAAGGGCGGGAAGTTTCCCGGCGCAGCGAGATGGAAGTTTCGGTGGAATCGGAGAGCGTTCCCGAAGACCTGCCCGACGAGTACAAGATCTACATCTACCGGCTGGTGCAGGAAGCGCTCAACAACGCGGTGCGCCACTCCGGCGCCAGGAACGCGAAAGTGGTGGTGGAGCGGCTGGCAGAATCCATCGTGGTGCGGGTGACCGACGACGGCCGCGGCTTCGACCCCGTGCGTTCGCGCGGAATGGGAATACTGGGAATGGAGGAACGCGTGAAACACCTGGGCGGCGTCTTGCGCGTGGAATCTCAGCCGGGAAAAGGCGCCACCGTCGCGGCGGAACTGCCCCTTCCCGCCGGGGGCGCCGCATGAAGCCGACCAGCGTCCTGCTGGCCGACGACCACACGCTCATTCGCGCCGGTCTGCGCATGGTGGTGGATGCCCAACCCGATCTCACGGTGGTCGGAGAAGCCAGCGACGGCCGGGAAGCCGTGGCCATGGCCGCGAAACTGAAGCCCGACGTCGTGGTGATGGATATCGGCATGCCGAGCTTGAATGGCATCGAGGCCGCCCGCCAGATTCGCGCCGCGCTGCCGGATACGCAAGTGGTCATGCTCAGCATGCACTCCGACGAAGGGTACGTGCTGCGCGCCCTGAAGGCCGGCGCCAAGGCCTACCTGCTGAAGGACTCCGCCGAAGCCGACCTGGCACGCGCCATCCGCGCCGCCGTTGCCGGGAAGTCGTTCTTCAGCCCCGCGGTGGGCCAAGTGCTCTTGCAGGACTACATGCGCCGCCTGGAGCGCACCGGCGCCGAGGATTCCTACGAGCTGCTGACGCCCCGCGAGCGCGAAATCCTGCAACTGGTGGCGGAGGGCAAATCCAGCAAGGAGATCGCCACGCTGCTCAACCTGAGCGTCTACACGGTGGAGACGCACCGCGCGAAACTCATGCAAAAACTGAACTTGCGCAGCGTCCCGGAAGTGATTCTGTACGCCGTGCGCAAGGGCATCATTCGTTAGATACCAGGTCCCCGGCGCCACATATACCGACTTCCCACTACAAACGGGAAAACCCCGGCTCCGTCTCTATAGATGGAGCCGCTTGAGCCATGTGGCGCAGGCACTTTTGCCTGCCGGGCGTGCTCCAAAACGCGTCCCGATGAGTCGGGACGCGGCAGACTGAGAGTCTGCGCTACGGAGGCTACATGAATACGCAACGAATTTTGAGGCGGCCGAAGATGGCCGCCATGACCATGGTGTTGGCGCTGGGATTGGGCGGCCTGGCAGTCGCGGCCGCGGATCACCTGATGAATCCGCCCGCCACGTTTAAGTTTGCGAGCGCGGACGAACCGGCCAGCCGCAACAGTTTCGCGCCGGTGGTGAAGAAGGTATTGCCCTCGGTGGTGACCATTACTTCGGCCCGCATGGTGAAGACCGGCTTTTCGGGCGGCGACGACGGAATCCCTCCCATGTTCCGCCAGTTCTTCGGCGACCAGGACAACGGCGGCGGGCAGTTCCGCATGCCGCGTCAACAGAAGGAACAGGGCCTGGGCTCGGGCGTGATCGTCAGCCCCAACGGCTACATCCTGACCAACAACCACGTGGTGGATCGCGCCACCACCGTGACCGTGATCATGCCCGACAAGCATGAATACAGCGCTCGCGTGGTGGGCGCCGATCCCAAAACCGACCTCGCCGTACTCAAGGTGGACGCCGGCACGCTGGAGCCCATCACCATCGGCGATTCCGATAAAGTCCAGGTGGGCGATTACGTGCTCGCCGTCGGCAATCCATTCGGCGTCGGCAAGACCGTCACCATGGGCATCGTCAGCGCCACCGGCCGCGCCAACCTGGGCATCGAAGACTACGAGGATTTCATTCAGACCGATGCCTCCATCAACCCCGGCAACTCCGGCGGCGCGCTGGTGAACGACCGCGGCGAGCTGATCGGCATCAACACCGCCATCCTGGCCAATGGATCGCAAGGCAACCAGGGCATCGGTTTCGCCGTTCCGGTTAGTGTGGCGCGCAATGTGATGGACCAGATCGTCAACCACGGCAAGGTGACCCGCGCCTACCTGGGCGTGATGGCGCAGGAAGTGACGCCCTCCATCGCCAAGGCCTTTCATGAGCCGGAAGTGCGCGGCGCTCTGATCGGCGATGTGACCCCCAACAGCCCCGCCCAGAAGGCCGGCTTGGAAAAGGGCGACATCATCCTGGGGATCGACGGCAAGCCGATCAACGACAGCGCCGAACTGCGCATGCACGTTTCCCTGATGGCTCCTGGAACCAAGGTGAGCGTGAAAGTGTTCCGCGACGGCGCCGAGAAAACCCTCCCCCTGACCCTGGCGGAATTGCCCACCGAAACCGCCAGGAACGAACAGCCGGGGACCGGCAGCAGCGAGGATGCCCTGCAAGGAATCGCGGTAGAGAACGTCACCCCCCAGGCGGCGCGGCAGCTAGGATTGCCGGCTGACGCCACCGGAGTTGTGGTGACCAACGTGGACCCCAACGGCAAAGCCGCCGAATCCGGCTTGAAGCGCGGCGACGTGATTCAGGAAGTCAACCACAAACCCGTGCGCAACACCGCGGATTTCGAATCCGCCATGCGTAATGCGAAGGACGGCACCCTCCTGCTGGTGAACCGCCAGGGCAACACCATGTTCCTGGCAGTCTGACGTAGCGCCGGCGATCTTGTCGCCGGTGGGTTGTCCGGACACCGGCGACGAGATCGCCGACGCTACCAGTTTCACGCTACTCTCGTGGAATGAAGCACACCAAGAGATCCTCGCTGGCCGCCATCCTCCTAGCCTTTGCTCTCGCGGGAGCGCCCGCATGCCGGAAAGCGCCGCCGCTTACCTCGGGTATCGATCTCGCAGGCATGGACACCTCCGTCGCTCCGGGCGACGATTTCAATGCCTATGCCAATGGCGGATGGATCAAGGCCACGCCCATTCCCGCCGACAAACCGAGTTACGGCATCGGCGAGATTCTGGTCGACGAGACCCGCAAGCGCACCCTGGCCCTCATTCGGGAAGCCGTCCAGTCCGGACCCACCGCCAGCGGCGAAACCCGCAAAATCGCCGACTTCTACGCCAGCTTCATGGACGAAGCGGCCATCGAGTCGAAGGGAATCGCTCCCCTCAAGCCGCAATTCGATGCCATCGCGGCCATCGCCGACCGGCACGGTCTCGCCCGCGTGCTGGGCGGGAATCTCCGCGCGGACGTCGACCCGCTGAACGATACCAACTTCGAGACCCGAAACCTCCTCGGAGTCTGGGTCACCCAGGGCCTCACCGACCCGTCGCACAGCGTTCCCTACCTGCTCCAGGGCGGCCTCGGAATGCCGGACCGCGACTACTATCTCTCCACCACTCCGCACATGGCCGAGATGCGCAAGCAGTACCAGGCGCACATCGCGGCCACCTTCAAGCTGGCGGGCTTTGAGGACGCGGAAGCGCGCGCCGCCCGCGTGTTCGCGCTCGAAACCAAAATTGCGGCGGTGCATGCCACGCGCGTCGAGTCCGAGGACGTGCAGGGCGCGGTCTCGTGGAAACGCGAGGACCTGGCCGCCAAAGCTCCCGGGCTCGACTGGGCGGCGCTGCTCGACGCGGCCGGATTGAAGGACGCGCCCATCTTCATCGTCTGGCACCCCAAGGCGGTCCCCGGACTCTCCGCCCTGGCCGCCGCGGAGCCCCTCGACGCATGGAAGGACTGGCTTCGCTTCCATGCGGTCGAACGGGCCGCGAACTTCCTTCCCAAGCCGTTCGTCGACGAGCGCTTCAATTTCTATGGCAAGGCCCTCAGCGGCATTCCGGAGCTGCGCCCGCGCTGGCAGCGGGGCGTGGATTTCACCAATCAGGCGCTCGGAGAGGCGGTCGGCAGGCTGTACGTGGGACACCACTTCCCGCCGCCCACCAAGGCCAAGGTGCAGGCCATGGTCGGCGATCTGGTGAAAGCCTTCGGCAAGAGGATCGACGCCCTCACCTGGATGTCGCCCGAGACCAAGGCCAAAGCCAAACAGAAGCTGGAGACGCTGAAAGTCGGCGTCGGCTACCCGGACCGCTGGCAGGATTACGCGGCCCTCGAAATCGTCAAGGGAGACGCCCTCGGGAACGCGCAGCGCGCCGATCTTTTCGAATACCGCCGCCATCTCGCCAAACTCCACCAGCCGGTGGACCGCGACGAGTGGTGGATGACTCCTCAGACGGTCAACGCCGTCAATCTTCCGCTTCAGAACGCGCTGAATTTTCCCGCCGCCATCCTCCAGGCCCCGTACTTCGACGCCAACGCCGACGCGGCGCACAACTACGGCTCCATGGGCGCCATCATCGGCCATGAGATCAGCCACAGCTTCGACGACCAGGGCAGCCAGTTCGATGCCGCGGGCCGGCTCGCCAACTGGTGGACCAAGCAGGATTTCGATCACTTCAAGGCCGCCGGCGAGGCCCTGGCCGCGCAGTTCGACGCCTACCGCCCGTTTCCCGATCTCGCCGTGAACGGCCATCAGACGCTCAGCGAGAACATCGCCGATGTGGCCGGCCTGCTGGCCGCTTATGACGCCTATCGGCTTTCGCTGGGCGGCCAACCGGACGCCGTGAAGGATAACCTCAGCGGCGATCGGCGGTTCTTCATCGGCTTCGCCCAGAGCTGGCGCTCCAGGATACGCGATGCCGCATTGCGGACCGAGATCTCGACCGACGGCCACGCTCCCGAGCAGTACCGCGCCGATACCGTCCGCAACCTGGACGCCTGGTATGACGCTTTCCAGGTGCAGCCCTCGCAGAAGCTGTACCTCGCTCCCAAGGATCGGGTGCGCGTCTGGTGAGGCCGCTCACACTGGGCGAAGAGATCGCCAACAGCATCGCCCACGGAATCGGCGCGGCGCTCGGCATCGCCGGGCTGGTGGCGATGGTGGTGGCTGCGCGGCATCGCCCGGCCTGGCAGATCGCCGCCTGCGCGGTTTACGGCGCCAGCCTGGTGCTGCTGTACGTTTGTTCCACCATCTACCATGCTTTAACGAACAAGCGTGCCAAGCGGGTTTTCAAGATCCTCGATCACTCCACGATTTACCTGCTGATTGCGGGCACGTATACGCCGGTCACCCTGATCGCCCTGCGCGGGCCGTGGGGCTGGGCTCTCTTCGGAGTGGTGTGGGGGTTATGCGTGTGCGGAATTGTTTTTAAGTCCCTGTGGATAGGCCGGCTGAAGGTGGCCTCCACTGTGGTCTACGTGCTGATGGGTTGGTGTGCGGTGCTGGCGATCCGGCCGCTGCTCGCAGTCTTGCCGTGGACCGGTTTCCTGTGGCTGCTGGCGGGTGGTCTTTGCTACACCGCGGGAGTGGCGTTCTATGTGAGTTCCGGCAGGTTTGCGCACTTCATCTGGCACCTTTTTGTGATGGCCGGCAGTTTCTGCCAATACTGGGCGGTATTCCGTTACATCGTGCGCGCACCGGACATAAACTGAACGGGCGGCGCATGTCAAGCACGCTGTACCCCTTCGCCAGCCCGCTAGTTAACCAGGTCGGCGGAGTGTGGGTCAATCGCTCGCCCGGCCACCCGCACAAAACCTTCAAGAGGGCAGTCGAAAGTAGCGTTACGGATGCTGCAGCCGGGGATGAACAAAGGGGCGATCGCCGGCGCGGACGTCAACGTCAGGGCGGTGCGATTGTGAAGCTGGTCCATCGTCTGAGTGATATAGGAGGCACGGACGATGTACTCGCCGGTGGTTTGCGACTGGCGAAGTTCGAACACTAACGCGCCACCTGGAGCAGCGACGTCGGCCTGGTAGCCTGGCACAAGCCAGTCCAGATCGAACAGGCTGGCTAGTCCGCTGATATTAGTGTTCGAGGCGGTCAACGCAATGATCTTATCCGACGGAGTTCCCAGTGCGCCGGTCATGGCATTCCCGGTAGCCGCCTGAACCATGGAGCGAACTATGTGCGACGCCACGTTGGAACTCTGCACCCTGGCCAGATAGGGCGTGCGGAATTCGAGATCGAGGAGACGGTCGTATAAGCGGAAGATTTGGCTAATGCTGCCGGCATTCAACTGGCCCCAGCCGACATCGGATGGTGCCATACCATCCGCGTACTCCATGACAAAAGGATCGATGGCAGTGTCAATCATTTCCAGCCCACCGAGGTTGACCGGCAAACTGCTGGAGCCCGCCGTGGCGCTGATCGGAATTGCCGTCACGTCGTTGATACCGGCCGGTGCGGCGGGCGCCGGAGTCATGCTGCCGGGATAGTGGAACAAAACCGAGCGCACGAGCGCGATCTCGGTGGCATAGGCGGTGGCCAGGGATTGTGGACTGCCGCCAAGTCTCCCGTTTACGGCCGCGACTGCCATCCCCTCATTCAATTCCGCGACGCCCGCATCCACCGGATTGAACAGCGGGTCGCTGGTGGAGGTGGTGTTGATGGATACAGTCGCCGCCGGGAGCATTCCAGTCGCGAAGGCTTGCGCGGTATCCACGATTAGGGGAGTGTTGTTCGACCGGAAGTACACGAAGGCGGCGTCGGCCGCGTCGTTGCCAGTCAACAATTTCTCCTGGGTGAGCCAGAGACGGAAGTAGCCGCCCAGTATGGTCTCATTCGTCTTCCCGTTCGGGGTGATCACGGCGAGCCCCGGAACGGCGAAGGTGGGATACCCGAGCGCAGAGAAACCGTTGAGGACCGAGTTGGGTGCGATGGGAGTCCGCACTGCATGGCGACCGAAGATGACGATCTGCTTGAGCTGCGTAGTATCGGCGGTCTGCGCCGCGACAAACGGTCCAAACGCAGGAATGTCGTCCTTAAAACCTGGATCGCTAATCAGGTCGATTCCAGAGCCCAGTGCGGCCAAGGCAGAAAACGCACCCAGCGCGAGCACGCGTGAATACCGAAAGAAGTCGATCATGTTCAACCTCAATGCAATTCTGTGGCCGTGGATGAGACGGCCACCGTGCTATGGCTGCCAGGTGGTTACGCGCCGGCGCTCAGCCGGTGGTGTCAACAGCCGTTCTCAGTTCCCTTGCAGTAGTACCCCCATGGGGACACGGCGGCCCACGCGGCCCGCGGACTCTCGGGATCGGACTCTCGGGATCGGACTGTCAAAGGATGGCGGCTGGGTATATACTGATCGCAACCACGGAGGTCATCATGAATATCACGCGACGCAATTTTCTCCAGGCAGCCATGGCGATGCCCATCGGCGCCTCTCTTGCCCACTTTGAGGCGCTGGCAGCCCCGGCCAGGGGCCAGATCAAGATCACGGCCGTCAAGGCCCTGCAAACCGCCGACACGGGAACAATTGTGAGGATTGAGACCGACGCCGGCCTGGTGGGCTACGGTCCCTGCCACGGGACCGGCCCGTTCGCCCGAGAGGTTCTTAAGGAAGTAGGCGGCGGCAGAGGCTCCAATGAGGGACTGGGCCTGGCCGGCAAAGACCCGCTCGCCATCAAGGTGCACTTTCACAACCTCTTCTATGCCTATGCGCAGCGCGACCGGCACGTGCGTGTGTTGAGCGGAGTCGACATCGCGCTATGGGACCTCGCGGGGAAGATCCTGGACGTGCCCGTGTCCAAGCTTCTGGGAGGGAACTTCCGCGAGGAGATCCCGCTCTATTCCCACTGCGGCCACACGGGGAACTTCTGGAGCAAGGAAGAATGGCGCGCCCGGGCGAAAGAACTGGTCGACTACCCCTCCGGCTTCAAAGCCTTCAAAGTCGACCTGAACGATGCGCTGGGCGTGACGGCGCGGCAGTTTGTTCCCAGCCTCGGACCGTTGGAGGTGCGCAAGGTCCAATTGTGCTACGACCTGGCGCGAGAGAGCTTCGGCCCGGACATCGACATCATCGTACATTGCCACAACGAACTGGATTTGCCCAGCGCCATCCAGGTGGCGGCGGCCGTTGAGCACATCAAGCCGCTTTACCTGGAAGACCCCATCGCTCCGCTCTACTCCGATTCCTGGCTGGCGTTGCGGCGCACCACGCGCATCCCGATTCTAACGGGAGAGGACATCGAGCTTCTGGAAGGCGCCCTCCCCTTCATCGAGAATCATGCCGTGGATTGCCTGCAACCCGACATGATCGACTCGGGCGGCATCACGGCAGTCAAGATGATCGCCGACTTCGCCAGCGCCTACCGCATGCCCATCGCCCTGCACAACGTCAGCGGCCTGTTATTGAATATGGCCTGCCAGCAGTTTGCGGCGGCCGTCCACAACTGTCCCCGGATTGAGTGCTCTCGCGGCTCCGACAAACCGCCGGCGGCGGCCAGCAACGCCCCGGTGATCGTGAACGGCAAGATGAAGGTCTCTGGGCTGCCCGGCCTTGGTCTGGACCTCAACCTCGATCACCTGAAAGCCCATTTGGCTCCAGGCGAGACGTGGTGGGGATAGATCACATGAGGAAGGCGCCTGTCGCACTGTGCTTCGCGGCCCTGTTGGCTTGGCCGCTCGCCGCCGCCATTCGGGAACCAATCAAAGTCGAGGGCGGACTGCTGAGCGGCACTCCGGGATGGGCCTGGGGAGTTCGGCAGTACCGTGGAATCCCGTTCGCCGCGCCGCCGGTGGGGAATCGGCGCTGGCGTCCGCCACAGCCGGTGATCCCCTGGCAGGGGGTGCGCGCGGCCGACCAGTTCTCCGCTGCCTGCATGCAGGGCGGTCCGGGCTGGACAGCCGAACAGATCTTCGACCCCGGCCTCAGGAGCAGAAGTGAGGATTGCCTGTATTTGAATGTCTGGACACCGGCGGCCTCGGCCAACGAGCGGCTGCCCGTGATGGTGTGGATTCATGCCGGCGCCGGAATCATGGGATCGGCGGCGCGCCCCTTGTACGACGGCGCCGCGCTGGCGAAGAAGGGTGTCATAGTAGTCAGCGCCAACTACCGGCTGGGCGTCTTTGGCTGGTTCGCGCATCCGGAGTTGACCGCGGAATCCGAACATCGCTCCTCCGGCAACTATGGAGCGCTGGATCAGCTTGCGGCGCTGCAGTGGGTGCAAAAGAACATCGCGCAGTTCGGTGGCGATCCCGACAAAGTCACCATGTTCGGGCAGTCGGCGGGGTGCGGCGCCGTCAACGCGCTGGCCGCGTCCCCACTGGCCAAGGGCCTGGTCAGAGGAGGGATCGCCGAGTCTTGTGCCGTCTTTTTGGCCCGCATGATGACGCTCCCCGAGGCCGAAAACATGGGCGCGCAATTCGCCAAGGCAATCGGAAAGCCAACGTTGGCGGCGTTGCGAGCCATGCCCGCCCATGCTCTGCTGGAGGCCTCCATCGGGTCGCCGGCCGTCAACAACGATCTGGATGCCGCACAGGCGCCCCTCACGCTCTCCGTGCCTATCAATAAGACTCCGGCGGCGCCGAGAGGCCCCATCGTGGATGGCTGGTTTCTGCCCCAGGACATTTACACGATTTATTCGCAGGGGAAGCAGAATAACATCCCGATCATCACTGGGAACACCAACGATGAGGGTCCCCAGGGTGAAGATATGGGTGCCGGCGCCGCAGCCCCACCAGACAGCGTCGCCGCCTACACGGCGTGGGTCAAGCGCATCTTCGGCGCCAGGGCGGACGCGCTCCTCGGACTCTACCCGGCGAAGACCGGCGCGGAGGCCGCCGCAGCCTGGCACGACCTCCGCCGCGACATCGTTTTCGCCACTCATCGCGCCTGGGCCCAGGCCGTGTCGGGAAAGTCGCCAGTCCACATCTACAGATTCAGTCACCTCCCTCCGCACCCCGAAGGGAACGGCAACAATCCACCGGCCCCAGTGGGGGCGCTGCACTCCTCGGAGATCCTTTACGTCTTCAACAACCTGCGCGTGAAGGATTACCCGTGGACCGACATGGACCGGGAGATCGCGGACATGCTGTCGTCCTACTGGACGAACTTCGCCAAGGCCGCAAATCCGAATGGCCTGGGACTCGCCTCCTGGCCCGTGTACGATCCGAAGGACGAGTACCTGATGAACTTTGGCGACACCTTCGGGTTGGAACGGTTCAATTCGGCAGGTGTGGATCTGATCGCCGCCGCGAAGGAAGAACTTCGGCGGGCGCGCTGAGCTGGCGGCGATAGCTTCCGGATCACGGCAGGCGGCGCCGCAGTTCGTCGAAAAAGTTCAGCAGGATGGTTGCGTGGACCGTAGTCGGCTCCTCGCTCCTGGATTCAGGGGGAGCGAGCACTACAAAGCGCCGGCCGTCCGGCGCTATGTCCAGATTCCAAAGTGAGTTGTTACCTGGCCGGAAGAGCGGCGCCGGCGACCACTGCCGGGGCTTCTCCGGGACGAAGGAGTGCCCATTGGCCGTGTAGCGGGCGACCATGATGCGGTTGTCGGAATTCACGTAGAACAGTTCCCTGCGATTGCGCGACCATACGGGGAACTTTGCCCCGCTTTCCGATTCCGATACCTGCCACCTGCCCGCTGAAGGCGCAGACGGAAACGGGCGCACAGAAATTTGGCCTCCGACTCCCGCGCCATTGGTAGATACGTACGCGATCCAACGGCCGTCGGGTGAAAAGGCCGGGTCTACCTGGCTGAGAGATTCGCGTGCGAATGGCTCGGGCTTCCCCGGCTTGGGATGGTCCGGATCGTTCAAATCCAGCGAGAGCGTCCAAATCTCAAACCCCCTATCCCTGCCAGTCCGAACAAAAGCTATGATGCGTCCATCAGGGGAAATCGACGACACTTGAAGAGGAGTTCTCTCACCGAACAACTTCTCAGGCTGGCTGGAACCATCGCTGCGGATCCACCAGATGGCGAATTCACCGTCGCTCGCGGGAACATCCGAACAGTAAACAATGTGCTGTGCGTCCGGCATCCAGACCGGTTGCCGGTTCAGGGCGGCATCGAAGGTCAGCCTGGTTACCGTGCTGCGTTGGAGGTCGTGAACGAAAAGGTCTCCCGCCACCGCCAGCGCCAGCCGGTTGCCGTCCGGCGAAAGACGGGGAGTCTCCGCCTGCCGCGATATGCCGATGGATGGGCTTACGACCCGCTTTGAGTTTCCGGCGCTATCCAGCCAGGCAAGGGGAGCGACTCCGGCTCGTCTGGCCGCGCCCCCGTACAGTAGAATCCCGGTCTGGGAAAAAGAGACCCTGTCGGAATCGGCTTCCAGCAACGGCACCGGCGCGCCGTGTGTCTCCAGACGCCCGAGGTCGAATGGTACGCCGTAAAGCGTTCCGTCACGGAAATATATGAGGTGGCCGCTAGGCAGATAGCGCCCAAAGGAACCGCCGCGCCGAACCACCTTGACCCGTCCGGACTTGAGCGAAAGAACTTCGATGTTAGCGCTATCCAAAGCGGCGGCGGAAGCTGCGACGGCGCCGGTGAACAAAACGTTCTCACCGCCGGGCAGAACCTGCGGCCAACGCCAGGTGCGTTCGCCGTGCTGCTCCGGCTTGCCGATGACTTGCGGTTCACCCCCGACCGCGGGCACGCGGAACAGATGGTAGTTATCCAGGTTGGCAATGATCGCGCCGTCCTCTCCCCAGGAGGCGCCGTGCCCCAGGCCGGCATTATCGCACAACGAAACCACCCCGCCACCCTGTAGAGGGATCTTCTTCAACTTCTGGCCGGCGAAGAATCCGATCCACTGGCCATCCGGAGAAAAGAAGGGATCGACCGCTCCTTCCGTGCCTGCGAGCATTATGACTGTGGACTGGTCGAGGCGGCGCATTGCCAGTTGCTCACTGCCATCCGCCGCCTTCGCGGGGAAGACCAAACGCGTTCCGTCAGGGGAAATTACCGGATTGTAGAATTCACCAGTTTCTGCCCGTCCGCGGACTGCTTCGGGCCCCAAGTCGACGCTGAAGCGCATCATGGGGCGGTCCGCCGGCAGTGTGGCGCGCCAAAGCAGCGCCACCGAGATTACCGCAACTACCGACGAAAGACCTGCGATCATCCACGGAAGCCCAGCAAAAAGCTTCGGCCTTAAGCCGCGTGTTGCCCCACGTGAGCCAGGTGGTTGGGCGCGCGCCCAACGCTCTGGCTGTTCGGCGAGTTCCTGCTGTGTCTCCGGGGTTGGTTCGAGCGGGTGGCCGTTACCGGCGTCGATTGGGGAGATGAACCGATACCCGCGCTTCGGTAACGTTTCGATGAAGCGGGGGCTTTCCGCCGAGTCACCCAAGGCGTCGCGGAGGTGATTGACTGCCTTGTTCAGACCGCGATCGAAATCGACAAATGTGTCGGCCGGCCAGAGCTGTTTTTGGAGTTCGTCGCGAGATACTACTTCGCCCGGGTGTGCCAGCAGAAGCAGGAGAATTTGGAAAGGCTGGTCCCGGAGTTTGATCTTCAGACCCTGCTTGCGCAGTTCGCCCGTATGCGGGTCGACTTCGAACACACCAAAGCGGATCGGGCGGCCATTCCCGGACATACTCGCTCCTGGTAGATCGAGTATACATCGCTTTTCACACGTCTGCATAAGGCTTTGGTTTCCGGCGGCTTAGGCGGGAATAGCATGGGAACACAAAAGGCACCACCAATGGATTGACCTTCCGCGGCAGCCAATGCCAATCTGGCTCCATGATCTGCACCATAGGGAGGGATGACGATGCAAGGACTGCATAACATATCGCGACACGGAGGCTCCCCGATTCGGGTGGCTGCTGCGGCAGCCGTGTTGCTCGTGGGCAGTTGTGGCTACGCGGACGTCTTGAGCACAAGCGCCGCGGTGAAACCGAACAATTCGCTCCTTGTCGATGTTCAGGTGACAACCGGCGCCAACGTGGAGCGCGTCGTGATCACCTACCAGACTCCGGGAGCCGACCCGCTGGTTTCCCGCCTCACCGAGGTCTCCTCCACCGGCTCGACCACGATCACCATCGGACGGCTGCGGGCAAACCGGATATACACCTACACCGTGGACGGCTTCGACCGCGATGGCCGTCCGGCGGGAACCACCAGCGGAAGCTTCACGACCGGCTCGCTTCCGCCGCCCTTGTTAACCAACACCTACACGCTTACAGGGCGCACGACGGCCCCGCTCGTCATTATGCAGGACAACCAGGTGGGCTTCCGGGGCTGGGTGGGCTTAGACCTCCACTCCTCCGATGCGCCGCAGATCGTCTGGTACTACAGCAACGTTCCGAGCAACGCGACCGGCGTACTGCAAGTCGACACCGTGGGATCGATCGTTCGGGAGCGCAACGGGGATTTCCTCTTTGGGGATGCGGGAACGGGAGGTCCCACGGCCTTGGACACTTTCTATCGAGCGATCACGCCCGACGGGACCCTTCGTGCCGAGAGCCCGCCCGATTGCAGCGTGACGCCGCCGACGGCCTCGCCGAGCCCGGCGGGCTGGATTTGGGGCCAGGGAAACGACTGGCATGAACATCTTGTTCCCGGCGCGGACGGTGTCCGCGGCACGGTCCTTCACCTTGGCAAGATCTTCAAGGACCCGTTCTTCGACGCAGGGCAGGCTCCGCAGGGCAAGCGGTTGCAGGCGGGAAGCAGCATTCGCCGCTGGAACCCCGCGGCGGGGACAGACGAAATCGTGTGGGACCCCTTCAACTTCCTCGATCCGTTGACCGAGAGGACCAATGCATCCAACACCGATCCGGGAAACAGCTCCGATTTGGTCAGTTCTTTTCCCTGCGCGGGTGCCTCGCTCCAGAGCGAGGAGTGGATGCACGCGAACTCGCTCCAGGTCACGCCGATGGGTGTGATTCTCCTGTCGGCGAGGTACCTCGATACGTTGATCGCGATCTCGCCGCAACTTGACCGAATCGCGTGGCGGATCGGCCGCTTCAAGAGCGACTTTACCTTCCCCAACCCAAGCGACAGGTTCTACCACGAGCATTACGTCCGCATGCTCGAGAACGGGAATCTCCTCCTCTTCGACAACGGAAACGGCCGGCCGGCGGCTGAAGGCGGACTGTATACCCGCGCACTCGAGCTCGCGCTCGACTGGAAGTCGATGACGGCGACCAAGGTATGGGAGTATCGTCACCAGGTAGGCACCAGCGGCGGGGCTCCGGTTTACAAGTATTCCGATAGAGTCGGCACCGCCCAGCGGCTCGAGAACGGCAACACTATCGTCTGGTTCGGCGCCGACATCGATCCCACGACACTCAAAGCGAAGAGCCCGCAGACCTACACGCTCGTCGAGGCCAATGCCAGCCCAGAGGCCAACGCCCTGGCGGTCTTAGACGTGCAGATTCCTCCGGGAAATGTCATCGTCTATCGGGCATTGCCGGTGGAGACGCTCTTCGGGGAGGTCCCGGCCGGCACGGGGAATGGAGCATCCATGACCGCGTCTCCAAACCCCATTCAGGTCACAGGTGCGGCGGATGGAACTACCACGATCAGTTGGAATGCGCCAAACGCATCCTACATCGAGATTCACGTTGGCAGCCCGAATGGCCCGCTCCTCACCTATGGAGGGAATCGCGGATCGGCGCAAACCGGCCCGTGGGTGACGGACGGCACGACCTTCTACTTGCAGGATGTCACTGGCGGAAAACCGCTGACCGCGAGCAATACGCTGGCCACGTTGGTTGTTTATTTGCAGAGGCTGTGAAAATCGGCTATTTCACCGCCAGCATGAAGTCGAGCGTCAGGACCACGGCGTCGGAGGTGACCTGAACCGAGGGAACTTGGAACCGCACCACTTCCTGGCTGTAGGCGGTCCCATCCTGCTTGCGCTCCAGGATCAGCTTGGCGCTGTCCAGAAGCCGGTATTGGAACTGCGTGCGGAGGCTATCGGCCAGGGCCGCACAGACCCGGCGGATGTAGTAGCCGTCGCGGCCTTTTCCCACAACCTTGACGTTCTTGAGCCTGAGTACTCCGTCCTGGTAGTAAGGCATTGCGGTGATCGACGCCTCAAATGAGTCGCCCAGTCCGATGCACTTGCCGAACACGTCCAGGGCCGACCGGCCACTGAAGCGGGCAGTCATTTTGAGCATCCCGCCGTCGCCGCCGACCTGAGGGTTTTCCAAATAGGCGTAGTTGCACCTGGCGGTGGGCGCGCCGCGAAGGTACTTCCTGCCGTCCTGAGTGAAGACCAACTGGGCGAGGATCTTCTGGATGGCGGTGAAGTGGATGGCCAACTCGGCCCCCGCGGCAGATCCCTGCACGACCAGACAACACAAAATGAGGCTGAGCGTCTTCAGAGTAGCCATGCTAGCATGGCCCGCCAGCACGGGTACCATGGAAATATGAACTTAGCCAAAAAGAGAATCGCGATTCTGGTGGACAACTTTTATCAGGAAATGGAAGTCTGGTACCCGCTGTTCCGCTTTCAGGAAGCCGGGGCCACGGTGACCACGGTCGGCGCCAAGGCCGGCGAGACCTATGCCAGCAAGTTCGGCTACCCGGTCAAATGCCAGCTTTCCTACGATGACGTCAAGGCCGCCGATTTCGACGCCGTTGTGGTGCCCGGCGGCTACGCGCCAGATCACATCCGGCGCCACCCGAAAGCCAATCAATTCGTGCATGACATGGATGCGGCCGGCAAACTCGTCGCCTCCATCTGCCACGGCCTGTGGGTCTTGTGCTCGGCGGGCAGCCTCTTGAAGGGGCGCACGGCAACCAGTTTCTTCGCCATCAAGGACGATGTGGTCAACGCCGGCGCGCACTGGGTCGACGCCGAAGTCGTCGTGGACAGGAATCTGGTGACCAGCCGCAAGCCTGAGGATCTACCCGCGTTCTGCAAGGCTTGCATCGCCCTATTGGCCGGCGCCGACAGCCGTTAGCTCTGCCGCTGCATCCGGACTTTGGCGCACTTCGGGCATTTCCACTTTCGCCGCTTGTGGAAGATATGCCCCTTCACCTCTTTCATCGGAAGCCGGCATTTACGACAGGTCACGGTTACGTCTGGGAGCTTGGCGGCGCGTGCTTGTCGCGCCGGCCCATGAGCTGATGCAGGGCGAAGGGTACCTCGTCGGGATGGCACGCGCACCAGGCAATGATGCGTTCCAACTTGACGGCATCGTCGGCGATGGCGCTGATTTCCATCAGTTCGGTTTCGATGGTCTCCGGGTCTCGCATTTGAAACCAGCATGGCACATGCGGGCCATTCGCGCACGGGCGCTGGACTTGCCGCACGAGACGCGCGGTAAGCACCGGGTTTAGATCGCTGCATATCCACCCGTTGGCGCGGCCCGGTTCTCCCGAAACGCGGACTACCACGTCATTCGCAAAGCGCACGGGCTTGAGCGTTGAGCACCGGGCCGCGATTCAATATTGCGCCAACATCGCAGCGCAGCAAAGTGCCAGGGGTACCGCGAGAGGTCCAGTACTCTGATCGGGTCCATCCCGCCCCCTTGCATTCGTCCCAGTTTCCCGCGCGGCCCCTGATACTCTTTCATGAGCGGACCAAAGCCCTTCGACCATACCCGGACGCGCAGCGCCCCGGATACCTCGTTCCTCTCAACCTCAATACAATTCTCTTCGACGATACGCCTAACGTCCTGCCGGAGGCCACGCCGAAGAACTTGAAGACCATCTTGAGGGAAGCTGCCACCTGGTACTTTTTGACGATTTGCTGAAAAGTAATCGTACCCCATTAGTACAATGGAGAGTTC
>Ga0209039_10000934_pt1 | contig 28290 bp, 20 predicted proteins | sample BogFormECP12_OM1_FD_188238 | JGI IMG/M metagenome (GOLD analysis project Ga0209039, IMG submission 188238) | Bog forest soil microbial communities from Calvert Island, British Columbia, Canada - ECP12_OM1 (SPAdes) (version 2) | ecosystem: Environmental > Aquatic > Freshwater > Wetlands > Bog ... | reverse complement strand
CCGCATGATCAATATCGGGCTGGTGAATGAGATGGCGCTGATGTGCGACCGCATGGGGATCGACGTGTGGGAAGTGATCGACGCCGCGGCCACCAAGCCGTTCGGGTTCATGCCCTTCTACCCGGGTCCGGGGCTGGGCGGGCACTGCATCCCCATCGATCCCTTCTATCTCTCGTGGAAGACCAGGCAAGCGGGGATGGAGGCGCGCTTTATCGAACTGGCGGGATACATCAACGGCCAGATGCCCCACTTTGTGGCGGACAAGGTGCAGAGCGCTCTGAACGAGGCCGGCAAGCCGGTAAAAGGATCGCGCATCCATGTGATGGGCGTGGCGTACAAACGGGACATCGACGACATGCGGGAGTCGCCGGCGCTGGACGTCATGCTGCTGCTGAAGCGGAGCGGGGCGGTTCTGACTTACAGCGACCCCTACGTCCCGGCGGTGCGCGTCGATGGCCTGGATCTGGAAGCCGTCCCCGAGGAATCCGCCGCCGACGCCGATTGCGTGGTGATTGTCACCGACCACTCGGCCTTCGACTACGAAGCGCTGGTGGCCCGCGCGCGGCTGGTGGTGGACACGCGCAATGCGTTGAAGGGCGTCAATTCGAACAAGATCGTGCGGCTGTGATGGGGAGGTTAGCCCAAAAGATACAACCGAATGCGGTTGACAAGCGTCTCTATAGTGCTCAAGCTATAAAGTAGGCGAGGTGTATATGAAGCCGGTATGGATGGCGGGGCTCCTGGCGGTAATCCTCGCGTTGAGCGCGATTCCGGCGCTGGCGCAACCTGTGATCTCGGCCAAGTCGGGCCTGATCTCGTACGTGGAAGGCAAGGTGTTCCTCAGCGACCAGGTTGTGGAGCCGTCTCCCACGCACTTTCCGGATGTGAAAGAGAACGCCATGGTGCGCACGGATGAAGGACGCGCCGAGGTGCTGCTGACCCCGGGCGTGATTCTGCGCCTCGGTGAGAACAGCTCGATCAAAATGCTCACCAACCGCCTCATCGATACGCGGCTGGAGTTGCTCACAGGATCGGCGGTGGTGGAAGCCGATGAGATCGCCAAAGACACCAACGTGACGCTGGTTTGCAAAGACGGCACGGTGTCGCTTAGCAAAAAGGGCTTGTACCGCTTCGATACGGCGCCCGCCCGGGTCAAAGTTTTCGAAGGCTTGGCCACGGCGAATATCGCCGGCCAGAACTTCGAGGTAGCCACTGGCAAGATGTTGAGCTTGGGCGGCACCCTCGCGGCTGTTGAGAAATTCAACAAAGAAGATACCGACAGTCTGGACAACTGGAGCAAACGGCGCGGCGAACTGGTGGCCATGGCCAACGTCTCGGCGGCCAAACAGGTGCATGATTCGGGCTGCGCGGGTTACTCGTTTGTGACGCCGGTTTCGACGACTACGCAGCCGTGCCTGAACCCGTGCGCGCCCGGCTGGCGCTACAACCCGTGGTACGGGATGATCACCTACATCCCTTGCGGCACGGCCTGGAGTCCTTACGGGTACCGCTATTGGAGCCCGATGAACGTGATGCGAGCCTATTACACGCCGCCGGTCTATAATGGCAATCGCGGCTATGGCGGCTATGGCGGTGGTGGCGGGGTGTCGTACCCGACCATGGCGCCATCATCCGGCGGATACGCGGGGACGGTGGCTTCCGCCCCGGCGGCTTCCTCGGGGCCATCCATGAGTAGCGGCTCCACGGCGGCAGCTTCCGCGGGTTCTTCCTCGGCGGGACACGGCGCGACGGCTGGCGGCGGCGGCGGACGCGGTCGCTAACCGGCCTGCTTTGTATAGGTTGGCAGACGACACAAACCGATCGTCTGCCCCACGGTCGCTAACCGGCTTGGCGGAGCGGCCGGTAACGGCGGCTCGCACGCATCCCGATGAGCTCGGCAACTTCGCCCAGCAGGATCGGTAAGTTCTCTGTATAGATAGAGATCCGATGCTTGCCGCGCGCCGGGCGGTGGTTCTGGCTAGGCTCGTACGAGGTCACCAGGGCGGTTGCCGGCCGGTAGTCCTTGACGCGCGCGTAAGCCAGAACATTGCGGCCGGCGGGGCGAGACCCGAACTCCGCATTGCTCAAGACCAACTCATATCGCCCTTCGTCCAGCTTGCTAATGGCTTCCGAAGGCGTGGCGGCCACATCCACGGAGTAGCCACCGGCTTGCAGTATGGTACGAAGGGCTAAACGGGGCGCAAGTTCGCCATGCACCAGAAGCACGCGGGCCAAGTCCAAGGCCCGGCTGCTTCCCCTGCTCTCAAGCGAACTGACAGAGGTAGGCATTCTCTCCTAGAATTACTCTAACCGATAAAGTCATTTTTTTGACCAGCTAATTTTGGTCCTTTTTACCTAGACGATGGTGTTTCTAGGACTTGCCAGCCATTAGTACTACTAGAACTTTGGGTAAGCCATAGGCCGACATTGCCAGAGGCTTCACCTTTATTGGTGCATGCGAAGGCGTTTTGGTTACTTGGAATCTGAACTGGGATCCACCAGGATGGTGCGGGCCGGCGCGCAATCGGCGGCGTATTGAGCCATTTGCGGGGCTTCGAGGCGAGCCACCGCCGGCCGCCACTTGCGCACGGTTTGGTGCAAAGCAGCACGGAAAGCGGGCGAAGCGGCGTCCTCCAGCACCAGCACCACCTCGACACAGGTGGCCAGGATCTCTGCCGCGGGCGTAGCCAGCCGTTTGGTGAAGGCGACCAGGACCGGGTCGAAACCGTCTGGTAGGGGAACCGCCGGATATTGGCTCACGACCAGGGTGGGTGGGCGACCGGGGACGATCTGCCCTGGGAAGACGGCCACCGCGCCGCTGGTGAGGGCCAGAATCAGCTCCTCCGGGTACTCCGGCACGCCGGGCGGCCCTCCGCCCAGGGCAATCCGCGCGGCGGTCTTGAGCAGGCCGGGCCGATCCTTGGTCCGCAGTCTTCGGGTTGCCTGGCGCCACAGCTTGCGGAAGAGCTTTCCGCCGGCCACCGCGCGCACCAGAAACTTCAGGTAATTGACTTCCAGGATTCGTTCGAGCTGCGCGTCCGTGTAATACCGCGAGGTGGTGGCCCGATGGCGGTGCTCCACCACCGCGCCCGCCACGTACACGCTGGGCCATCCACGCTGCCAGGCGCGGTAGCCGAGGTCCAGGTCTTCCACGTAGGCCGGCTCGTATGCCTGATCGACGCCGCCCAGCGCGTGCAACCGGGCGGCGTCGTAGAGTGAGCAGCCGCCGCTGCCGTAGAGCACGTAGCTGAGGTCTTCGCCGGGAAGCGGCTCATCGCAGCGGATGGGGAAATCTTCGGGGTGGGATTGCGCCATCACCGCCTTTCCGGTCTCCTCGCGGCGGACCCCCTCGGGGAAGCGGATCTGGGCCGTGGCGCAGAACAGATCGGGCACCCGCTCGAAGGCGCCTACCAGCGCCCCGAAAAAGCCGGGTTTGAGCAGCATGTCGTTGTTCAGCAGGCAGAGGTGCGAGTAGCGCGCGCACGCGATGCCGCGGTTCACGGCGCGGGCGAAGGAGAGCGGCTGGCCGGAGACCTCGATGCGCACCTGCGGCCAGGCGGCGCGGAGCCACTCCGCGGTGCCATCGCTGGAGCCGTTATCGACGACCACGATTTCCGCGGGGAACGATTCCAGTTCGCGCGCGATGCCGGGCAGTTGCGCTTCCAACAGCAACTTGCCGTTGCGTGACGGAATGACGACGGAGATGCCGGTTTCCGCGGGGCGCGGCTCGCCAGGCGGAGGTAAGCGCCACCGGGGACGCAACGCCCCGGCTACGCGCGCGGCGGCGTACCAGCAGACGGTCTGGATTCGCGGTTTCAAGTCAGATCGGCAAGTGCCTGAAGACGCGTGCGTTTCCGGTGCGGCACTCGTCCCAAAGTTCCAGAGCCTGGAGCGCGAAGGCCGTGGACACCGGGTTCATGTACGGGAGCCAGGCCCCGGCTTGGCGTCCGAAATAAAAACCGCCGCCGGCGGCCTGGAATTCGGCCAGTTTTTCCGCCTCGAATTGGGCGGCGGCGTGGTCTAACGGCAGGGCGCCAACCCGGTCGGCATAGAGGCGCATGCGAAGCAACTGGGCGTAGACGTCGGAGCGCTCGAATTCCGGCGCAATCTCGCGCAGGTGATGCGCGGCGCGGCCGATGCCCTCGCGGATGGCCGCCGCGCAACGCGGTTCCTGGGCGCGCGGCAGCAGGCCTTCCAGGAAATAGAGGAAGGCGTGCAGGCGGTCCATCACCTTGGGGCGCTCGGGATGGCCGGGCAGGAAACCGCCGCAGGCGCCCAGGGAATAATCCAGCACGCGCTCATAGGGCTCGCGGAAATGCTCGTCGGCGGTGGCTTCGACCAGGTCGTACCAACCCATGGCGGCCTTGAGCTGATAGCATCCCGGAGACCGCGACCAGCGCGCGGCGTCCCGTTCCAGCGGGCGCTTATCGGGAAGCGACAGGACGGGGTGGAAAGTGCCGTCCGCGGCGGCGAAATCGCGGACCATGGATTGACCGAGCGCGGTGGCCGCGTCCAGGAACTCCGCGTCGGCGGTGACGCGCCAGACTGAGACCAGGCCGCGGACCACGATGCCGCAATCGAAGAAATAGGTGAAGACGGGCGGATCGATTTCAAACGGCATGGTGGCGGTGGTTGGGTTCCATGCGGTGCGCGTCAGGAAACGGGCCGCGGAAACGGCGCGGTCGAGATAGCGCGCGTCTTTGGTGGTGGTGTGCAGATAGACGAAAGCGCTGGCCGCGTAGCCGGTGATTTCGGTGGAGACCGCGTGGTTACGCTCCAGGTCGGTGCGGTAATAGCGGGCTACGCCGCCGTCCGGTTGCTGAATGCCGGAGCGCAGAAACCAGTCACCGGCAAGGGACAAGTGCGAGGGCAAGTTGCCAGTTTAGCAAAACACCGGCGACAAGATCGCCGGCGCTACAAGACCCAGCGCCGTGCCGATGGCCGCGCCGGCCAGCACGTCGCTGAGGAAGTGCATGCCCAGCAGAATGCGCGATGCCGCCACGCTGAGAGCGCAGAACAGGAGCCCGATCACCATCTCCGGATAGAACAGGCTGACCGAGACGGCTACCGCGAAGGCCGTGATGGTGTGGCCCGATGGAAATGAGAATCGATCGGGCGGCAGCAGCGTGGCCCAGCAGTGGGGTTCCAACGCGCAGGGACGCCGGCGGCCGGTGGCCTTCTTCAAGCTGAGGAAGGCCGCGATTCCCATCGCCGCCGCCAGGGTCGCGGCGCCAACGGCGGGGAATCGCTGGTTGCCACCCAAGCACAGGATCGCCAGGCCCAGAGCGTACCACAGCCATCCATCGCCGCCGCGCGTGGCGCACAGCATCCACACGCGGATCCAGCGTGGCGCGTGCCAGCGGTGGACGCGCCGCATCAGGGTATGGTCGCGCTCGGAAATAAGAGTCAGCGTGGCGGCGAGCGTCATATCAATCCAAGTTGTAGCCTGGGAACCGCTACAATTCGGTGACATCCGCATAAAACGTGTGTGAATCGATGTGTTTTTTGCCACGGGACTTGTGCCGCGTGGCACAATCGGACTGATGAAGAAGCTCGACTTCATCTTCTTCGACGCCGGCGGCGGACATCGCGCGGCGGCCAACGCCCTGCGCCAGGTGATGGAGCGGCAGGCGCGGCCTGTCGAGATCCGCATGGTGAATTTGCAGGAGCTGCTCGATTCGCTCGACGTCTTCCGCAAAATCACCGGCTTGCGGCTGGAGGACGTGTACAACCTGATGCTGAAGAAGGGCTGGACGCTGGGGTCGGGGCAGCTCACGGCCGGCATGCACCTTCTGATCCGCATGTTTCACGGGCCGCAGGTGCGGATGCTCGAACAGTTTTGGCGGGAAAGCCGGCCGGACATGGTGGTGTCGCTGGTCCCGAATTTCAACCGCGCGCTGGGTGAGAGCCTGAAGCGCGCCTTGCCCGGCGTGCCCCTGGTGACCATCCTGACCGATATCGCGGATTATCCGCCGCACTTCTGGATGGAGCGGCAGGACCAGCATTTCATCTGCGGGTCGGACCAGGCCGTGGAACAGGCGCTCGCCATGGGCCACCCGGAAAGCAAAGTGCACCGCGTCTCGGGCATGATTCTGAACCCGCGGTTCTATGATCTGGCGCCGCTCCGGCCAGCGGAGCGTGCGGAGGCGCGCGCCAGTTTGGGATTCGACCCGGCGCTGCCGGTGGGGTTGGTTCTGTTCGGCGGCCAGGGCGCAGCGGTCATGCTCGAAATCGCACGGAGCCTGCCGGACCGGCAGCTTGTGTCGATTTGCGGTCACAACCAGAAGCTGGCGTCGCGGCTGGGGGCGCTTCCGCGCCGGGCGGCGATTTTCATCGAAGGCTTCACCAGGGAAGTGCCGCGCTACATGCAGCTCGCGGATTACTTCATCGGCAAACCGGGGCCGGGCAGCATCAGCGAGGCGGTGGCCATGCGGTTGCCGGTGATTGTGGAGCGCAATGCCTGGACGCTTCCACAGGAACGGTACAATGCCGAGTGGGTTCGCGAGCAGGGCGTGGGCGTGGTGTTGCCGAACTTCCGGCGGATTGCGCGGGCGGTGGATGAGTTGCTCGAGCCCGCCGCCTACGCGCGGTTTCGCGCCGCCACCGAGCGGCTTCACAACCGCGCGGTGTTTGAGATCCCGGACATTCTGGAGAGCATTCTCAAGGAACGGGAGAGTTCGCCGTAGCCGGCCGCTTGCCTACCGCGACCCGGGTTTGGCGCGCCGGCGTTTCCTACGCTTCCTGTGGTGGGACGGGCGCCCGCCCCGGACGCATGCGAGCAAGAGGAGCCCGGAAACCAGCGAGATCGCGAGGCCCGTACCAAAGTGGTTCGAATGGAAGCTGAGAGCGATCTCGTTATTTCCTTCGGGCACGATCACGCCCATAAACGCATGATCCACGCGCACGATCGGCAGCGGTTTGCCAGCCAAGTCGGCGTGCCAACCGGGGTACCAGGCGGCGCTGACTTTGAGGAGGCTCGGCGAGACGGCATGATAGTGGATGTGGTACTGCATCTCCTCAAATGGAAGAACCATCAGAGCCGCGGCATCCGGGTCCTGCTGGATGGAAGGGTGTGGCGACATCACCACGCAACGGGCCGGCGGATCGAGCGTTTCCAATGCCTGGCGGGACTCCGCCAAGCTGTGAACGTCGACCACCGCCCTCGGAAAGTAGGCGCGGTCCAGCACCGAGGGGTTCTGGTCGATCGTGCCGGTGGCGACGTTCAGAACGCGGCTGACATTCAGACCATCGCGCAGCTTGGGATTGCGCTCCATGGCGTCGAGGTAGTCCTGATACGGTCCGGGTCCGAGAAGCGACGAGCCGTAAGTGGCCTCGAGTTTCAAATCCAGCGGATGGAGCTTTGGACCCATGGAGGCGCGGTCGCCCGGCGCGTGAAAGCGGGTGAGCGGCGGCTGTACCATGGCCACGTGGATGCGGCCGTTCTCTTCGCTCGAGCCGTAGGCTTCATCGAAGGCGACGCGGGCATACGCCAGCGGGTTTCTGAGCGAGTTCCAATACCAGACGTCCACGAACAGAAGGCCGGCCACCAGGACTGGCAGGTACCGAAAGCGCCAGCGCGCAGAGATCCACTCGCTACCCGCCGCCGCCAGCAACGCCAGCCCCATGGCAACCAGGAACCAGCCCTCGACCGGAGCGCGGGATCCGTGCAGGCCGGGCGCCAGCGATACCAGGTAGTACAGACCGCCGGCGGGTCCGAGCATGTACCACAAAGGCGGCAGGATGAGGAACAACCCCGGCAGCCGCGCGCGGCTCATGACGACGCCGATCAATGCCAGCGGCAGAACCAGGAGGCCGGCGTAGAAGTAGAACTGCGCAACACCCGATAGGGCCTGGCCGCCGCCGGAGATGGCGCCCAGCCAATCCGGGGCGACCAGCGTCATGAGGGACGCCGGATGCAGCACTCCCTCGGCGATGGGGGAAGAGTTCGCCGCGCGGCTGGAATAGCCGGCGAGTTCGCGGGCTGGGAGCAACTGAATGGCGGCGCAGGCCAGCGCGCCCGCCAGCATGAAGGCGACAATCGCCACGTTGCGCAGCCAGCCTTCCCGTTCCCGCCACCAGTCGGCGAAGGCGTACAAGGCCAGTCCCAGAAAGCTATATACCGCGGCCTGTCCGGACCCGGTGAGAATCAGGGAAGCCCCCACCAGGCCTCCAAAAGCCATAAAGCGGACGGGGGCGCTATCGATTGCCCGCCGGTAGGCCGCCAGCAGCCAGGGGAACATCGCCGCCGCCTGAAACAGGCCCACGTGCGAAGCGTGGCCCGCGAAGAATCCGGAAAGCCCGTAGGCGAACGCGCCCACAAGCGCCGCCCCGCGGCTCTCGACATGCCTCTCGATCAGCAGAAACGCGCCCAGGCAGGCCAGAAACGCGTTAAAAGCCAATTCCAGTTGAATGGAGCGCGGAGTGATGCCGGCCAGCAGGAAAGGCCAGTTGGGCGGATACCACGCGCCCACCTGGGGACTGGCCAGAAGCGGGTAGCCGGAGAGCACGTAGGGAGTCCAGAACGGAAGTTGGCGGGGCGACAAACGATCCGAGAGATACTTCTGCATCGGGTAATGCGCGTCGGCGGCGTCGCCCTGTATGCTCGCCGAGCGCGAGGTCATCGGCACCCAGTAGAAAAACGTCACGCACACGGCGATCACCGCCGGCGCCGCCAGGCGATTAGTCTTGGGCGAAGCCGGGGCTCCCGGGACTGGCGCAGCCGACTCCTTCATCTCCTCCTCCCTCGGAGTAACGATGGTAGCACGCGCGATTGAGGGTCGCGGCGGCGCGATCCACCACTGAATGTTGGGTGCTCCCGCTTACGCCCAGTTCGAAAGTCCCGCAATCAGCCGGTTTCCGGTGGGCTCGAGCTCCAGCACGAGCCGATTCCTGCGTTCAGCCCGATATGCCTCGGAGCTCAGCTCGTAGGTAAAGCCGGAAGCACGGTGTCCCCGCAGGAACGCGTTCGGATGTTGCAGGTGTTTGAGTAACTCGGCGTGGATGTTGGCGGTCTCCCCCACGTAGATCCACTGGCGGGCATCCGAGAGGCCGTAGACGCCCGATGCGGCGGGCACATTCTTGTCGACCGACATCACAGTGAAAATGCGGTTGGCATGATTCGCAAAGGGCACTATTTGGTTTCTCCCGCCGGAAGACCAGCCGGCCTGTCCGGCGAGGTCCCGGCGGTCTTCTCGCGACCAACCCCGGATTCCGGTTCGGCCCGCCACTGAGCGCCTCCCCATCCGCGGCCCGGGTAAAACCAAGACAGCATACGCCCCGGCCATGGTTCCGCAACAGGATGGGAACGATCGAACTTCAACACGGCATGCGTGCTCATAGGAGGTTCTCGGACGACTCGCGGCTGGGAATGAAAGGCAACGCCATTTGGAGACAGTAATTACCTTTCCCGAATTGGCTAGGCTAAGAGTAAGGAACTCAGAAGACCCGACTTAGTTCGGCTCAACTGTAGAATGGGCGAGAGTGCACAGTCGTCAACTAATATTAGGTGAATTCCATCTGCATGTCAAGCAAAGCGCGCCAGAGCTCGCCAGAGCCGCCAGCGCGCCAGAGCGCCGCAAGCCGCTGGTTCGGAACGGGCTCGGTTGACACCGCGAAAAACACCCATTTCCCGCGGACCAGTGCGATTGTGTTATCATCCAGGTGAACTGCTATTTCATGAGCCAGTCGTTTACATTCATCGACGCCGGCGGGAATCGGGCACAGTACACCGTCCATGAACGAGACCGTTATGACGAGTTCTACTGGTCTACCGATCACGGCGATCACGGCCTGGCTCCTTCATACGCGCAAGCTCAGGATCGCGCTAGAACGGTTCTGAAGGCCAGCATGGCCGCAAGACGCAGATCGGATGAAGGGCGCCGGTAATCGCCCCAGCACCAGTTTCCCTTAGGAAAATCCGCGCAGAATTCGAAAGCAGGCGAGACGACGACATGAAGTCGAATGGCAGCATGGCATCTCATGCCCTCCCCACTGTACCCCCGACACCCGAACGGCCCGTGCGCGGCGCCTCGATGAAGATACTCCTCTATTGTCCCGATAACGGCGTGACCCGGAATTTCATGCCGCACCTGTGGATGTTTCTGCTGCAATCGCTCACCCCGCCGAACCACGAGGTGGTGCTGATCGACGGCAATACGCAGCCCATGAGCGATGCCGGCCTGGTGCAGTATGTGATCGAGAACCAGATCTCGCTGGTGGGGATCGGCGCCATGACGCGCATGATCGCCAAGGCCTACCGCGTGGCCGACGCCATTCGCGCCGCGGGCGTGCCGGTGGTCATGGGCGGCCCGCACGTGACCGAGGTCCCCGGTGAAGCGCTGGGCCGGGATGGCGGCCCGCGCCACGCCGATGCCGTGGCTCTGGGAGAGGCCGATGAGACCTGGCCGCTGATTGTGGAAGACGCGGCGCGCGGCGCATTGAAAGAAACCTATTCGCCCGTGGATGCATTGGGGAAGGAACACAAGCCCACCCTCGCGGAGTATCCCAACATACCGTGGGAGTCGCTGGATCTGGACCAGTTCAACCGGATTCCGAACGCTGTTCGGGCGGTCATGCGGCACTTCGAATGGAAGTGGGAGACGTTCCACATCATTCCCATCGAGAGCGGGCGCGGCTGCCCGTACGGCTGCGAATTCTGCACCGTGACCGGGTTCTTCGGCGACTCTATCCGCTTCCGGTCGAACCAGAGCATCGTGGACGAGATGTTGCGGATCAAGGCGCGCGCCAGGCGCACGCAGGGCCAGATCGCGGTTTTCTTCGTCGACGACAATTTCGCCATCAATGTGAAGCGCACCAAGGCCTTGCTGCGCGACATCATCGCCGCCGGGGCGCAACTCTCCTGGGTGGGCCAGATCAGCGCCAACCTGCTGCGGGACGAAGAGCTGGTGGACCTGATCGCGGCGTCGGGCGGCAAATGGATTTTTATCGGCATGGAGTCGCTCGACCCGGCGAATCTGGCGAGCGTCAACAAGACCTTCAACAAACCCGGCGAGTATGCCGCCGTGCTGGAACGGCTGGCGCGCAGGCGAGTCTACGCCATCACATCCTTCATCTTCGGCCTGGACCACGACTCACCCGGCGTGGCCGAGCGCACCCTGGCGGAGATCCGCCAGTGGCCCCCGGTGCTGCCCGTCTTCGGGCAGATCACTCCCTTCCCGGCGACTCCCCTATACCAGCGTTTGGAGAAGGAGGGGCGCCTGACGCGGCCCACACATTGGCTTGAATTCGCGCCGTTTCACATGGCGCACACTCCGCTTGGGATGACGGTAGCGGAGGTGCAGACTGAGATCCGCCATGCCTGGTTGAACTCCTATAGCGGCGCGGCGACGGCCCAGGCGATCGAATCCATCGCGGATGAGCCCGTCCCCTACAAGATCAGCCACCTGGTGGCGCGAATTTTCTTCCGCGGGATCTACTTCCCGCCGAAGGGAATATGGGGATGGCTAAAGGTGGTCGCGGAAAACCGAGGCTCGATTTTCCGGATCGTGAAGGAATCTTTCACCAAGTGGAGCGGAGCGCCTGGCAACCTCAATGGGGCGCGCCTGGAATTCGACGCCCCGCCGCCGGCGATCAAGCCAGTTACTGAACTTACTGTCTTGCCTTGATCCCTTTGGCTTTGTTCAAGGCCGCTTCCGCCACTTGCACGGCTTCCTTGGATATCTCCAGTTGCTCGGGATGGCGGACATGCCCAGGCATCTTAGGGTCGATGTATTTCACTCGAAACAGTTGGTCATTGGCCAGGACCACGATAGCTTGTAACTGCTCCATGCTGAACTCTACCGAGATCTTCGCCATGTGAACTATGATAACACGGCGTAGCGCCGGCGATCTTCCCGGTCCGGGCACCCCCACCGGCGGCAAAAATCGACCGCCGGCGCTACCGGGACGGGCCGGCCTGTGGTATAGTGTGGGCTGAAAGATTTTTGGAGACCACCGGAACGCGGGAGTAATTCAGTGGTAGAATGCCAGCTTCCCAAGCTGGACGTCGCGGGTTCGAGTCCCGTCTCCCGCTCCATGTTTTCAATAATTTACCAGGCAAGAGTCATTACCTCGATTACCTGTGCGTCGGGGCCTGACTTTCCGCTCCTGGAAGTAGCTTAGTCGCCCCAACGTGTCCGAAAGGGCATGGTTGGCCGTCGAAGAGAGCACCCCGCCGAGTGGTTCGACCGTGCGCGGAAGGCTGTGCGCCGCTGATAACCGGCCCGGAGTCTGGGCCTCGGCTGCCGATCAGTTCTTCCTGTCGGGCGCGGGAAGGTCGACTGCCTGAAGCTCCTTCCTCCACTCGGCTGCCAGCTCCGGTTTGCCCCAGTTCGTGTAGAGTTGGACGATCCTCTCGCCGGCGCGCCGCAGGGACACGGTGGCCGGAAGCACCGCCTTGCGCTGAGCCAGCCCCCGATAGCCGGCCACCAGCAGCGGTTCCGCCTCGGCGAATTTCGATTGCTCCATCAGGCTCAGGCCGAGCAAACTGCGGCGCTCAAAAGGCTGCCACGAGTAAGGACCTTCGTTGTCACGCGCATTCAGGGAACTGCGCAGCAGGGTCTCGGCCTCAGCGTATTTCTGTTGCTCCAGCCGGAGCTTGGCCAGGGAGACCGCGCAGGCCCTGGTGGTGGCGTGCGCCGGGCCCAGGGTGCGGCGGCTGGTTTCGAGCGCCTGCGTCAAGATCGGCTCGGCCTCGGAGAACTTCCCCTGTTCCTGATACAAGCCCGCCAGGATGATCATGGCGGCCAGCGTGTCGGGATGTTCGGGGCCTCGCAGGCTCTTGCTGGCCTCTGCGGCCGGGCGGCAGAGCGACTCCGCCTCCGCGTATTTGCCCTCTTGCCCACACACCGAAGCCAGCTTGGCGATGTTTGTCAAGGTCTCCGGGTGCCTCTCACCGAGCAGGCGTCGCGCCGCCGCGAGGTTCTCCCGGAGCAACTTCTCGGCGACATCCAGCTTGCCCAGCCCGCTGTCCGCCACGGCCAGGCTGTACCTGGCGTTCAGCGTGGTGCGATGTTCCTCGCCATACACGCGCCGGCTGGTGTCCAGAATCTGCGCCAGCAACGGCGCCGCAACGTCGTACTTCGCCTGGCGCGAGTACAGCGCCGCCAGATTGTTCATCGCCGTCAGCGTTTCCGGGTGTTCGGCGCCACTGACGCGGCGCCGTATCTCCAGCACCTTCACATTCAACGCCTCGGCCTCGGCATAGCGGCCGGTGTTGCTGTAGACCCGTGCCAGCGTGCTCATCCCCGACAGAGTGTGAGTGTCCTCCGCGCCGAACACGCGCTCCGCGGCCGGAACTGACTTCGCCAGGATCGGCTCAGCCAGCCCGTATTTCGTCTCCACCACATACAGGGAGGCGAGGCTCAGCATCGACACGACGGTCTCGGGATCCTCCTCGCCCCGCAAACGCCGGAAGGCCTCTACGGTTTGCGTGAACAGCGGTTCGGCCTGAGCGTACTTGCCTTGCTCTGCGTACAGGACGCCCAGGTTGCCCGTGCTCTCCAGCGTGTGGATGTGCTCCGGTCCGAGCGCGCGGCGCCGTTGCTCCAACACCCTCTCGGCGATCGGCTCGGCCTGCGCGAGCTTGTTCTGCACGCGGTAGAGTGTCGCCAGGTCGGACATGGCGGTGAGCGTGTCCGGATTCGATTCGCCCAGTTTCCGGCGCATCACCTCCGCAACCCGCGTCAGCAGCGGTTCGGCATCGGTGTACTTGCCCTCCTCCCGGTACACTCTTGCCAGCAGGATCGTGGTTTCGAGCGTGTCCGAATGTTCGTCGCCCAGAACGCGCCGCCGCAGTTCCAGCGCGCGCACGGCCTGCGCCCGCGCTTCCGGATAGATGCCCATCCCCCAGTAGGCGTCGCCGATGGTGTGGCGGATGGCGGCTTCCACCAATGGCTGCTTGTCGAACCGGCCCGCGATGCTGGCCGCCGCGCGGTCGAGGGCGGTTCGCACCTTCAGGTCCGGCCCGGGTCTCTCGCCGGACCTGGACAGGGAAATTGCACTCGCTTGTGACAACAGGTCGTGCCGCAGAAAGTCGCTGATGGCAGTCGCCGTCGCCGATTCCGTATCGGCGTGCCGCTTTTCGGCCAGGGCCCGGTTGCGCTCCACCATGGCGGCCTGCTCGGCCTTGACTGCCCGGTCGCGCTCACTGCGGAGCGTCTGTTCGGCGGACACCGCCCGGTCACGGTCGTTGTGTGCCGCCTGCTGGGCCGCCGCCGCCGAGTCTCTCTGCCGCAACGCTTCGGCTTCGGCCCTCAGTGCACGCCCCGCTTCCCGGGTGCTGGCACCGATACCCGCGATCAGTAAGACGAATGCAACCACCACGCCGGCCACCAGGCCGCTGTGGCGCCGGGCGAACTTGCGCAGATGGTAAGTTGCCGTCGAGGGCCGGGCCATGATGGGCTCGTCTTTGAGGTACCGGCGGATATCGGCGGCCAGTTCCGCCGCCGATGAGTAGCGCCGCGTCTTGTCTTTCTCGAGCGCTTTGCCCACGATGGTCTCGATATCGCCGCGGCAGGTGCGGTTGATGGAACTGAGCGGAGCCGGATCTTCCTCGCGAATGCGCTGCACCACCACCGGCAGTTGCCCGCTCGTTTCGTAGGGCAAGCGCCCGGCCAGCAGTTCGTACAGAATCACTCCCAACGCATACACATCGCTGCGTGTGTCGAGTTCCTGCGGATCGCCCAGCACCTGCTCGGGACTCATGTAGGTCAGAGTCCCCAGGAGTTGCCCGAAAGTGCTGTCACGGGTGGCCTGCGCATCGGCATCCGTGGCGCGGGCCACGCCGAAATCCACAATCTTCGGCTGGCCGGCCTCATCCACCAGGATGTTGCCCGGTTTCAAGTCGCGGTGGATGATACCCCGCTGGTGGGCGTGCTGTACCGCGTCGCAGACCAGCGCCATGAGTTCCAGCCGCTGCCGCACGCCCAACCGGCGCTCGTCGGCGTAGCGGAGCAGCGGTGCGCCATCGATGAACTCCATGGCGAAATAGGGCTGCGGTCCGAATCCGCTATCGGCCGTCCCGGTCTCGTAGATCTGGGCGATGCCCGGATGCTGCAGGCGGGCCAGCGCCTGCGTCTCGTGCTCGAAGCGCCGCAGCAGCGCGGGACTGGCCAGGCCCGCCCGGATCGCCTTGATCGCTACCCGGCGGCGCGGCTGGTCCTGTTCGGCTTCGTAGACCGTGCCCATGCCGCCTTCTCCGACCAGCCGGACAATGCGGTAGCGCCCGACCAGCGCGGGAAGAACCGGCCGCGCTAACATGCTTCCTACCGGGCTTTGCAGGGCGCCCCGGTCGTCGGCCTCCAGCAGCTTGCGGACGTCCTCGCGCACAGCGGCATCCGGGCAGATGCCCTGCAGAAAGGCCTCCCGCTCGCCCGGCGGCTTCTCCATGGCCGCAGAGAACAGCTCCTTCATCTCTGCCCAGCGCTCGGGTGTCATGAGGTTGACCGCCTGGAGAGTTCAGTTCGCAACCACGCGCTGGCCATAGCCCAGTCGCGTTTGACCGTCCGTGCGGAAATGCCGAGCGCCTCGGCGGTCTCCTCCACCGTCAGCCCGGCGAAATAGCGCAGTTCGACGATCCGCGTTTGTTGGGGGTCCAATTGGGCCAGCCGCTCGAGCGCCTCGTCTACCGACAGAACCTCCTCGATGCTCACTTCGGCCCCGCCCAGCTCTACCGCGGTGATATCCACTTCCACGGCCGTCCCGCGCCGCTTGGAAGCCTGCCGGGCACGCGCATAGTCGACCAGAATGCGCCGCATGAGTTGCGCCGCCACCGCCAGGAAGTGCGCGTGGTCCTGCCAGTTGGCGCGATCCTGATCCACCAGACGGAGGTAAAGCTCGTGGATCAAAGCTGTGGGCTGGAGAGTGTGGCCGATGCGCTCCGCCCGCAGACAGTGGGCCGCCAGCGACCGCAGTTCCTGGTACACCAGCGGAATCAGCCTGCCCAGCGCAGCCTTATTCCCGAGCTTCAGCTCGTTGAGCAGTAGAGTCACCTGGCCGGCTGTCTTTTCCACAGAAAGCCCGTTTCCTAACACTAGATATTAGCAGCCCGGACTCCGGTATGCCTTCTCTTTTTTGTCTGCCGATCCCGGCCTTGCTCTTTCCCCGGGGTCCGCTGGCCCGCATCTCGCCGGATTTACGCGTAATAGTCAGGAGCAAATTATGCGCCACACTACCGCCGCCGTGCCTCGGCCGAGCGCTTTCTTCCTTCTGCTCGCCCTCCTGGCCGCCGGGTTGCCGGGCTTCGGGCAGGTGACCTTCACCGGAGGCGTCACCGACTTCGGGACCGTAAACGTAGGAACGTCCAGCGTCTCGACGCTGATGTTCCAGTTCAGCCAGACCTTCAGCCTGGGCCAGTTGCCAGCCGTCGTGACCCAGGGGCAGTTCAACGCCGACTTCACGCTGACCGGCGGATCGTGCGCACCCGGCACCTACTACTCCGGCAATTCCTGCACGGTGCAGGTGACGTTCACCCCGGCGTATCCCGGCATTCGCATGGGCGCGGTGATGTTCGTGAGTCAAACCGGCGCGATCGTTTCCACCATCCATCTGCGGGGCGTCGGCAGCGGGTCGCTGCCGCCCGGGACCGGCACGGTGACCACCACGAACACGACGGTCGCGCCGAATGCCCTGGCGGTGGACGCGAAAGAGAACGTCTACCTTGCCGGATTCTACGGGGTGTACACCATGGATGGCACGGCGCTGGGCGGGGGAGCGAAAGCTACTACCGCCGCGGCGATCGATGGCGCGGGCAACATTTACGTGGCCGACCCCCTGTCGAACTGCGTCTGGATGACGACCCCGGTCCTGCCCCTCGGAGGATCGGGTCAAACCAGCCGATCCACGCAGTGCTTGAATACGCCCTCGGGCGTGCAAATCGGCCACCCACTCACGGTGGATGCCTGGGGCTATGTATATGTCGCCGATACGGCATCCGGGAATGTCGTGATGTTCAACGCCAACGGCTCGGGTGCCACGGTCGCGGCTTGCGGATACGGCACCTGCCTGGATTCGTACACGGGGCAGGTGAGCGCTCTCGCACTGGATGCATCGGGCAACCTCTACGTGGGAACGCCCCAGGGCGGAACATGCTTCTGGGCCTTCGCCCTCAACTACGTCTGCAACGGCGCCGTCTGGAAGGTGACTCCGGCCAATGCGATGAACCCCACCGCCTGGACTGCGGTCTGGCAGGGCACGGGCGTCGGCGCGTACTCTGTCCGGCACGCGTCCAGCCTGGCGGTGGACGCGGCCGGGACCGTGTACGTCACCGACGGGTTGGAACTCGACAAGGTCCCCCAGGGTTCACCGCAGGTGGCGATCAACGCCGCGGCCGCTGGGCTGGCGAATTGGCGGCCGCAGTGGGTGACGGTCGACCAGGCGGGCAACGGCTGGGTGGCCGACACGGTCAACTCGAAGGTCTACGAACTGGCCAACGCCAACGCCTTGGCGGTTCTTTCCCCGGTGAACGGCCAATGCGGCCCGGCAGACGGCCAGACCGTGCCGGCGCCTCCGTCTCTGCCTGGCGACCTCTGCACCGCCGGTACGGCCTCCGCGGTCCAGGGCAGTGGACCCTGGTACTGGAGTTGCGCGGGGATTCAAGACGGCACGACGGCGTCTTGCACCGCGAACGCGCCCGCGGCTAGCGTGCCCGGCCAATGCGGCGCGGCGAACGGGGCGACGCTGAGCACGACTCCCACCACCGGCCTTTGTCTGGCCGGCAATCCCCTTCCGGTGCTGGGCGCGGGTCCCTGGACTTGGGGCTGCAGCGGGCTGAACGGCGGCGGCAGTGTGGCGTGCAGCGCCAGCCTGGGTTCGGGAGTCGTGAACGGGGCATGCGGCGCGGCAAACGGGGGGAGTTTCTCCGCGGCGCCGGCCTCGGGGCTCTGCTCCGTCGGCACGCCTTCACCATCGGCGCTCTCCGGCAGCGGTCCGTGGTCCTGGACCTGCACCGGCGCGAACGGGAGCGCGAGTTGTGCGGCGAACCCCGCTTCGGCGGCCTGCGCCACGGGCACCGTCACCACCATGACCGCTTCCCACCCGGGGATCAAGGGCCTGGGGCTGGATTCCTACGGAAATCTCTATGTGGGGTGGAAAAACAACAACGCAGGGGGTATCGCCAGGCTGCACGGCGGCGTCTGGGAACCGAACTACTACTACGACCCCAGCTTGATGAGCATGGCAGTCAACGCCAGCGGGTGGATCCTCTACACGGAAATCGCCATCGCCTGGATGGCCCCTCCCGGTTCGACGGATTTCACCGGGTACATGAGTAATCTGGGCGACATCGCGATACGGGCATCCGCGGTGGACCCGGCGGGCAACGGCTATGTCTCGCCCACCACGTCGGGCGTGCATATGATCGCGAAGATCTCGCCGGGCGGCATCGCGACCTACGCGGGGGGCGGCACGGTCTGCGCCTCGGCCACGGACTCGGTGGGGGACGGGTGCCCGGCCACCAGCGCGGTGATCGCGTCCCAGACCTTTAACATGACTTCGGATCCCTACGGGAATATCTATTTCGCCGACGATTCCGGCCGGTTCGTGCGCCGCGTGGACCACCAGACCGGGATCGTCACCCGGGTCGCCGGCTCCATCGCAGGCGGCGGATTGGGCGACGGCGGCCCGGCTACGAACGCGGCGGTCGCAACTGTGGAGGGACTGGCGGTGGATGACGCCGGCGACATCTTCATCTCGCAGTACCCGCGGAATGTGGTGCGCAGGGTGGACGGCGCCACCGGCATCATTACCACGCTGGTCATCCCCCATGTGGCCACGCCTGGCGCGCTGGCATTGGACGGCCAGGGAAAGCTTTACGTGGCCGACCTTAACACCAGCGCCATCACCGGGGTCTCGAACCTGTCGGGTTCCAGCACCAACTGCCAGGCGCCGGCTCCGGCGGCGGGAGTGTGCGGCGCCGCCAACGGCGCGACGCTGACGAGCGCTCCCACGCTGGCGACGGACCTGTGCTCGGCCGGCACGCCCTATCCGGCCGCCGGCTCCGGGCCGTGGACCTGGTACTGTGCCGGCTTGAATAACGGAAGCGTCGCATCGTGCTCGGCGCAAGCCGCCGTTATGCTGCCGCAGACCATCAGCTTCCCCAATCCGGGCACGCAGACTTACGGCGTCGCGCCCATCACCCTCGGCGCCACCGCCACTTCCTCGTTGGACGTGACTTACTCGGTGACTTCCGGACCGGCCTGGGTCAGCGGCAGCACCCTCGTCATCACGGATGCGGGATTGGTCACCGTGCAGGCCAGTCAGGCGGGCAATACAAGCTGGCAGGCGGCGACGCCGGTAAGTGTCACCTTCACGGTCAACCCGACGCAGTTGACCGCCACCGCCGTGAATTCCAGCATGTACCAGGGCAGCACGCTGCCCTCGCCGCTCACCACCGTCAGCTACAGCGGGTTTGTCAATGGCGACACCGCGGAGGTGGTGCAGGGGTCCGCGGCCCTGTCCACGACCGCCACCTCCTCGAGTCCGCCCGGCAACTACCCCATCGTCATCTCGCAAGGCACGCTCAGTGCGGCGGACTATACGTTCCGGTTTGTCAACGGCCTGCTTTCGGTGCTGGCGCCGCCCAAAGCCCAGCTTTCGATTTCGGCGGCTCTCGCCTTGCAGGCGAGCGGGTATCAGGCAACCCTCACGATCACCAACAGCGGAAACGCGGACGCGGCCAACGTGGTGCTTGCGACCGCGACCTTGGGCGCGGCAGCGGGTTCGCCGCTGCCGCAGACCGTGGGCACGGTGAAGGCCGGCCATTCGGCCACCGTCACGGTCACCTTCCCCCTGAGCGCGGGGGCGGACGGCGCCAGCGTGGTCGCCAAGTTCACCGGAACGTACACGGGAGGGACGTTCTCGTCCAGCATCCGGGAAGTCTTGCCGTAGCCGCTGCCAGAGCAATGGAGAAAGAGGAAACCATGAAAATGAATACTGGAATCTATCGAGGGCTGCTGCTGGTCGCGGCCGGCCTTGCGCTGGCCGCCTCGGCCGCGCGCGCGGACACGATCAACCTCCTCCTGAACCCGGCGTTCTGGACCGCCGCACCGGGAGACGTGGTGTCCTTCGACGCCACGGTGTCCGCACCGGAATCCAACGACGACTGGGTGTTCATGAACGGCGACACGGCTACCGTCGATGCCCCGCTGATTCTGGACGACAGTCCGTTCTTTGCCAATTTCCCGTTGTGGCTGGACAACGGCCAGAGTTGGGAGGACACGCTGTTCACGGTGACGGTGCCGCTGGGCACGCCGGACGGGCTCTACACCGGCAACTTCGAAATCGACGGCGGCAGTGATGCGAATTCGTACGATTACCTGACCAATGCGGCCTTCAACGTGCAGGTGGGGCAATCGGAGTCGATTCCGGAGCCCTCGACCTTCCTGCTGGCCGGCGCCGTCCTGCTGATGCTCGCGCATCACCAGAAAACAGCGCCATAGACGCCTAAGCCTATTTACAATCGACGCTCATATTCCCAAGCTGGACGTCGCGGGTTCGAGTCCCGTCTCCCGCTCCATCCTGGCCGCGCCAATTGCGTTACACTGGCTCGCATGAAGCCACACGCTTTTCTGCCTCTGTTTGCGTTCACCGTTCTCATTTCCGCCAATTCGGTTTGGGCGGCTGCGCCGTTCACGCCGCCCGCGTCGCCGCGCGCCACGTACAATTTCAATGCGGGCTGGAAGTTCATCCGCCAGGATGTGCCGGGCGCCCAGGAGGTGTCGTTCGACGACTCCCTATGGGAGACCGTCTCGACGCCGCATTCGTTCAACGATGTCGACTCGTTCCGCGTGATCATCGACCACAGCGGCGGCGATCGGGGCACGTACAAGGGCCTGAGCTGGTATCGAAAACACTTCAAGCTGCCGGCCGAGGCCGCGGGATCGAAAGTGTTCATCGAGTTCGAGGGCATGCGCCAGGCCGGCGATATCTATTTCAATGGCAAGCATTTCGGTCTGTATGAGAACGGCATAACGGGCTACGGCGTGGACCTCACGTCCGCGGTGCTATTCGGCGACCAGGACAACGTGCTGGCGGTCGAGGTGGACAACCGCACCAGCTACAAGGAGCGGGCCACGGACACGATGTACCGATGGAACGCCAACGATTTCAACCCCGACCACGGGGGCATCAACCGGCGAGTGTGGCTGCACCTCACGGGGAGGATCTACCAGACCCTGCCGCTCGATTACGGCCTGAAGACCACCGGCACGTACATCTACTGCGGCAACTACAACATCGCGGGCCATAGCTGCGACGTCACGGTGGAATCGCAGGTTCATAATGCCACGGCCGATCGCCGGGTCCCTAAGGCGAACGTTACGCTTTCGTGCGCGGTGGTGGATAAGGAGGGCACGGTCCGCGCCACGTGCAAGGGCGACGGCGTCGATATGTTGTCCGGCGCGAAGACCGTGCTCACCGCCACCGGCCGGCTGGCCGATGCCCGATTCTGGAGCGTCGACGATCCCTATCTGTACGACGTTTACACCATGCTGACGGTCGATGGGAAAGTGGTCGACGTCAACAAGGTGACGACCGGGTTCCGCAAGACGGAATTCAAGGGCGGCGCCGGAACGGGCGGGGTTTATATCAATGACAAGTTCGTCTATCTCAAGGGATTCGCGCAGCGCTCGAGCGACGAATGGGCCGGTGTCGGCGCCGGATATCCCGACTGGATGCACGATTTCACCGCGCAAATGCTGCGCGATAGCAACGGGAATTACATGCGCTGGATGCACGTGGCGCCGCAGAAGGTGGATGTCGAGGCGTTCGACCGGGCCGGCATCGTCGAAGTGGCGCCGGCCGGCGACAAGGAAGAGGATGCGCAAGGCCGCCAATGGGAGCAACGCGTGGAGGTGATGCGCGACACCATCATCTACCTTCGCAACAACCCCAGCATACTTTTCTGGGAGGCGGGGAACACGGGAGTCACTGCCGCCCAGATGCAGCAGATGACGGACTTGCGCAAGGAATTGGACCCGCACGGCGGCCGGGTCATGGGGTGCCGCTCGGTGACGGACCCGGGGGCGGTGGCCGCCACGGAGTGGTTCGGCACCATGCTCGGCGGTCCCTACAACGCGCCGGCCCGCGACAAGGCTCCGCTGATCGAGACCGAGGATTTCCGCGACGAGGGCGCCCGCCGCTTCTGGGACGATTATTCGCCTCCCTATTTCGGATTCAAGAAGGGGCCGAACGATACCTGGAACTACAATTCCGAGACCTTCGCCCTGGCGCAGGTCAAGCGATATTGGCAGTTCTTCTCCAACCGCATTTCCAACACCGACCCGGCCCAATCCAAGTGGGCGGCTTACGCATCCATCTATTTCATCGATTCCGACGCCGACGGCCGGCAGGATTCGAGCGAGGTCTGCCGCGTCAGCGGCAAGATCGACGCCATGCGCCTGCCCAAGGAAGCTTACTTCGCCGAGCGCGTGATGCAGAACGAGAAGCCGGACATCCACATCATCGGGCATTGGACGTACCCGGCCAACACCACCAAGACGATGAACGTCATCGCCAACAATGTGGACAGCGTCGAGTTCTTCGTGAACGGCGCTTCCAAGGGCAAGGTCACCCAGCCGGAGAATGGGTATCTGTATGCGTTCCCGAACATCGCGTTCACACCCGGCGCCATTAAGGCCGTGGGCTACAAAGGCGGGGTTGCCGTCGCGCAACATGAACTGAAGACCGCCGGCGCTCCCGCGGCCATCAAGCTCACGCTCCACACCGCTCCCGGCGGCCTGCGCGCCGATGGCGAGGATGTGGCTCTGATCGACTTTGAGGTGGTAGACGCCAACGGCGAGCGTTGCCCGACCGACGACGCCCGCGTGGATTTCAACTGGGAGTCGGTGGGGAGAACGGTTTCGGCCACCGGCCCAGCCATCTGGCGCGGCGGCTATAACTCCGGCAAGACGAATTCCACCAACAACCTGTACCTCAACACCGAGTGCGGCATCAACCGCGTGGCCATGCGCTCGACTCTGATACCGGGGACGATCAGGTTGACGGCCAAGCGCGAAGGCTTGAAGCCGGCGACGATCTCGTTCGACACCAAACCGGTGGTAATCAAGGACGGTCTGACGGTGGAAATGCCGCCACAAACCTTGTCGCCGGCGGCGCGGGCGTTGCCGTAGCGTGGTGTTATACTGGCACCAGCCGGGGAGTTCAGGGACCCTTGAACTCCCCAGATCGGCATAAAAAGGCTCATAGCCAGGAGACGAACGTTATGGAAAAAGGTATTCCGCGCAGGGGTCTGTTTCAACTAGCCGGAGCGGCGGCGCTGCTGCGCAGCCGCATCGCGTCGGCCCAACAATCACCACCCGCCGGCCAGGCGCCGGCCTTTCCGGGTGGGCCCGGCGGAGCCGGACGCGGACGAGGAATGATGATGGGGATGGGGGGCAACCCCGAGCCGTTCCCCGAGCTGGAACGGAAGGCGACTGTGGCGCTGATCCAGGGGGACGACCGCCGCAAGAACGTATACAACGCCCTGATGGCGGTCGATAAGGACCTCCAGCCGAAGCTGAAGACCCGCAAATACGTGGTTATCAAGCCGAACTTCGTCAACACGGTGAACCAACTGGCGGGGAGCCATGCCGACGCGGCCCGCGGGGTACTGGACTATCTTTCCGAGCGGTTCAAGGGGCCGGTGGTCATCGCCGAATCGTCGGCCGGGAATACCCTGCAGGGCTATGAGAACTTCAAGTTCACTGCTCTGCCCGCGGAGTACAAGAAGCAGCAGGTGCAACTGATCGATCTGAACGCGGAAGGCAAGTTCGAACGAATCACGGTGCTCGACAAGGACCTCCATATCGTCCCCCTGCGCCTGGCGGCGCGGCTGGTGGACCCGGAGGCCTTCGTGATCTCCATGGCGATGCTGAAGACCCACAACACCGCCGTGGCTTCGCTCTCGATCAAGAACATGGTTTTGGGAGCGCCGCTGCACAATGCGCCCAACGACACCACGCGCTGGAACGAGAAGCGAAAGTTCCACGTGGGTCTCCGCCAGACCCACTACAACATGCTCCTGACGGCGCAGCGACTGGCGCCAAGCTGGGGCGCTTCGGTGATCGATGGCTGGGAGGGCATGGAAGGAAACGGCCCCAGTTCGGGAACCCCCGTAGCCTCGCGGCTGGCCCTCGCTTCGGCGGATTTCGTGGCCACCGACCGCGTTGCCGCTCAGTGCATGGGAATCGACCCGGAGTGGCTCGGCTACGTCAAGTACTGCGGGGCGCTCCACCTCGGCCAGTTCGAGGAAAGCAAGATCGAGGTGATCGGCGCCAAGGTTGCGGACGTCAAGAAGCCCTACCGCATGCATGCCGATATCGACAAAGAGCTGCAGTGGCAGGGGCCGATGACGGAAGTCCCCTTCAACCTGGGTTGGGTGACGGCGCCACACGGCCCCGAGACTGCCTGACGTTTCGCGACCCGTTTCAGCGTTTGGCCAGTACCTGCTTTTCGTACGACCTGACTTCGTCGAACCAGGCCCCGCCCACGGGCACGCCCTTTTTCGCGCAGTAGTAATCCCAGACGGCCGTCCACGGCAGGCTCTTCTGCTCCTCGAGCATCACCAGCCGGCGCGTGAAGTCCCCGTCCAGTTCGGCCTTCTTCATGGTGTTCGTGGGTTCCAGCAGCGCAATTAAGAGCGCCTTCACCATGTTTCGCGCGCCGATCACCCAGGCGGCTACACGATTGATGCTGGCATCGAAGTAGTCCAGGCCCACATGAATTTTGTCGTGCAAATGGCCGCTGCGGACCAGCTCTTTCGCGATGTTCTGAAGCTCGTCGTCCAGCAGCACCACGTGGTCGCTGTCCCAACGGACCGGACGGCTGACGTGCAGCAGAAGCCCGGGGCAGAACATCAGCACGGTGGAGATCTTTTCCGAAATGACTTCCGTCGGATGGAAGTGCCCGGCGTCCAGGGTCAGCAGTTTCTGGCGAGACACCGCATAGGCCAGGTAGAATTCATGCGATCCCGGAGTGTAGCTTTCGGCGCCGATGCCGAAGAGCTTGGCTTCCACCGCGTCCAGGTGAATCTTGGGATCGATGGGTTCCGCGAACATCTTGTCGAGCGAATCCGCCAGGCGCTCGCGAGGCCCGGTGCGGTCGACCGGAATGTCCTTGTATCCATCCGGAATCCACACGTTGGTCACGGTGGGCGTGCCAAGCTGTCTCCCCATTTCGGCGCCGATCTTGCGGCAGGCGATGCCGTGTTGGATCCAGAAATCGCGGATGCCCTTATCGGCGTGGGCCAGCGTGAAGCCGTCGGCGGCCTTGGCATGGGAAAAATACGTGGGGTTGAAATCCATCCCCAGGTGGTGGCGCTTGGCCCAGTCGATCCAACTCTGGAAATGAGCGGGTTCGATCTCGTCGCGATCCACGAACTTGCCGCCGTGGTCCAGGTAGCAAGCGTGCAGGTTGAGCCGGTGGGTCCCCGGAATCAGGCTGAGCGCCTTCTCGATATCGCCGCGAAGCTCGGCAATGGTCCGCGCCTTGCCCGGGTAGTTGCCGGTGGTCTGAATGCCTCCACCCGACAGAACGGCGCCCACGGTCTCGAAACCGCCGACATCGTCTCCCTGCCAGCAGTGCATGGAAATGGGAATCGCCTCGAGTGCTTTCAGGGCGGCATCCGTGTCCACTCCGAGGCTGGCGTATTGTTCTTTCGCCGTCTGATACGTTTGTGTGAGTTTGTCTTCGTTCATTACTTTCTCCTACAGGGTTTTCTGTCCGAGATACCCGCCATAACCCGCGACCACCGCCGAGGCGAGCAACAGCACCAGCCCGGCGGCCAGCAGCGCCATGGTCTTCTTGCTGGTGCCTTTCCACTCTCCCAGCATGAGCCCCAATATCTGGCTGAACAGAATCATGCTGGCCATCAGAACCGCCCAGCCGATGTACGACGTCGGCCCCATTTGCGGCTCGCCAGTCTTGAAGCAGATGAACTGGGAGCACCAGATGGCGCCCGCCACGCCGGCAAAGAACAGGTTCGGGACCACGGGGACGCCCTTCGCCACATAATCGCCCGCGGTCTTGTTCCGGATGTTCAAGACGATGCACCAGCCTGCATTTACTATAAACCCGCCCAGCAGCACCACCACCAGGACGGGCATTCCAGCCCAGATGGCGGAGGTGGCGGGCGCCGTGGTCAACGCCAGTTTCTGAATCGTCGAACCGCCTTGCAGGCCGAAGCTCATGGCGGAACTCATCAGGCCGGAGAAGATCGCCACCATGATCCCCTTTTTGAAATTGAACTCCGCGACGGCCTTCTTCTTCTCCGCTTCCGGCAACTCGTTTTCCTTGGACATGCCGGCCATGCCGACCAGCACAATGCCGGCCACGGATACCAGCGCGGCGGCCACCGAAACCTGACCGGCCGGTGTCCCGAACATGTTGGCGACGGCTTCTCGCCCCTTGAGCATGGGCGGTATCAACGTGCCCGCCGCCGAGGTGAGCCCGGCGCCCATGGCCAATCCCAAGCCGACCCCCAGGTAGCGGATCATCAATCCCCAGGTCAGCCCGCCGAAACCCCAGATGGCGCCGCACAACATGCAGTAGATCATCTCATCGCCGGGCGCGGCGCTGAGGACCGCCAGCACGTTCGGGGAAGTCGCCAGCGCCAGAATCCAAGGCACCAGCAGCAGGCCAAACACCGCGTAGACCAGCCAGTAGCTTTCCCATGCCCAGTTCTTGACCTTCTTGAAGGGCAGATAGAAGACGGCCCCGGCCAGACCGCCCAGCATGAAAATCAGAATTCCCATTACCGGATTCACGGCAGTCTCTTGCACAGCCTTCACCTCGATGTCAAAGGTTAGCGACATTACCTGCGACTCCGCAAGGTCTTTCGTCAGCGCCAGGGTCAATTTGCGGAGCAAAACGCCCTTACAGTTGGCGCTCAAATCAAGCCGCTTTGTTTTCAGTTGGTTTCCGGCTGTTTCCTGGCCTCCAACCGGCAGTGGTGCCCGCCGCCGGGCCGGTCCTGAGTTCCGCGCCACGGAACGAACGGTCGGCAGCGCGCTACTCCACCAGCGTTGGGCCACCCCTGGAGAGGACGATCCCCGGGGCCTGGTAAATGATCGCACCAGAGATCACGGTGGCTGGATTCTTGACTCCAAACGTGTGAGTCCGGCCGCCATGCCCTTCGGCGGCTTTGCTGCCTTCGTACTTCCAGTGTTCCTCATTGAGAAACGGTATGTCCACACGCCAGACGAGCGCAGGCCTGCCGCGCTTCAAACGTTTGGTCGGGTCAATCAATCACACGGGTTGTACCGTTTACCGGGAGGGAAGAGAGCGCCGGGATGGCCTTCTCCGCCATGGCGAAGAACATCGGGTCTATTTCAAGCCCTATACTCGTGTACCCAACAGCCACGGCGGCGGCTATTGTGGACCCCGCGCCCATAAAGGGGTCAAGTACGGTGCCGATTCCAAGCGGGAGGGACGCTCTGACGAGCTGGCGCATGAACGCCTGTGGCTTAAGCGAAGGGTGCGGAGCGATCTTGCGCTCTTCAGTGCGAGTGGGAGATGACGGGATCACGTCCAGGAAGGGAGCATCGGCCGTTACCCTTCTGAGTCCTCCCGTCTTCCATTTGCGGAGATTGTCTTGAACCCTCCCCTCACATGGTTTTCGGAAAAGGCCCCACGGTTCCCAGGCGGATCTCGGCATAACGGTCACATCCGAGAACTCCTTGTGCGCATTCTTCGGCCGGTCCCCGCCACGCAGTGTCTGGACGAGCCTTATGATTTCGCCGCGCTTCTCAAAACCAGCCGCCATCAGGGGCATATAGACGAGATGCGAAAGCAACGGGCTGCTGGCAATAAACAAGTGGCCTCCCGGCGCCAGAATGCGCAGGGCCTTGCCGGCAAAGGATGCGAAGAATGTTCTTAGCTGCTGTAGGTCCGATTGGGTCAGAACAGTGAAACGGGGTACTGGAGTGCGTTGGCAACCATCGAAAGACGGCGGTATCCGCCAGACGCCGCCCCTTCCGTTTCGCAGTTTCCGCTTTTCCTCCGTAGTGTATTCCCGAAGCCCATACGGCGGATCAGTGACAATAGCCTGAATGGAACATTCCGGCTGCTCATCCATCCAGACCAGGCAATCCGTCAGGTGGAGAGCATACCCGGCGTTCCCTGCTTTTTGGTCCGCGAACGCCTCGACTCGACGGCCAGAGCTAAGCAGAGCGTGGGGATTCGTCATGGATGCCTTGAATCTAGTGTACTGTCTGCGAAATAACTAGACAGTTCATCGCTTTCGCTTTCTGGACTTGGGGCTGGTGCAGCCGGGCTGGATCTGCTCCAAGGTTCGGC
>Ga0209039_10000933_pt1 | contig 28293 bp, 18 predicted proteins | sample BogFormECP12_OM1_FD_188238 | JGI IMG/M metagenome (GOLD analysis project Ga0209039, IMG submission 188238) | Bog forest soil microbial communities from Calvert Island, British Columbia, Canada - ECP12_OM1 (SPAdes) (version 2) | ecosystem: Environmental > Aquatic > Freshwater > Wetlands > Bog ... | reverse complement strand
TTCGCCGCCCAGCATCCGAGTTAAGAGCCGTATGCGCTAATGAGCGCACGTACGGATCCGTGCGGGGGGTACCGGGTAACCGGTATCCCTACCGCGATAATCAAGAACAGTGGTTAGTGGCTAGTGGCGCTGAAGAACAGTGACGAGTGACGAAAAAAAAGACAGGGACGCTTGGCGAGTGACCGGCAAAGGCAAAACCCAAGGGCGGAAAGGCGGCCCAGGTTCAGGCCACATTAGATTGGCCTGAATTGGTCCTGTGCGGTGCCGCTGGACAAAATGATTGAACCCGGATATCTTTTCGGCTCGATGACGAGAGGGCTTGCTAAGAGGAGGAGACCATGATCGGCGAAAAGTTTGATCGGCGAGATTTCCTGAAGGCTGGCGGTGTGTCAGCACTAGGAACTCAGATAGCGTTCGCAGGCAGTCCTGGCCTGGCGCAAGAGTCAGCGCCTTCCACCCCGCCGCATGAAAAGGGATTCCCCCAGCTCGCCATCCTTACTCGGTACTCGCCACAGAAGCTGGCCTTTGCCGCGTCAACGGAATATCAAGGCGTAGTGATCGCCGTGGATCGCTTCTTTAATCCCAAGCTTTCGGACGCGCAGATTGATCAGATTCTCACTATCGCACGGCAGGCCAATCTCCGCATCATCAGTATCGAGTGCATGAATCCTAATCACATTGCCAGCGACCCGGCTAAGCGCCGTGAGGCGATCGCCGACTTCATCCAACACCTTGAATTAGGGCATCGTCTGGGGTGCAAATTTGTGGGTACCTTCAGCGGAGGCATGGCTGGAGCTTCCATGGAAGATCAAGCGAAGGCGTTGGCCGAGGTCTTCAATGAGAACTACTTGCCGGTCTGCAACAAACTGGACATAACCATGGGATGGGAAAACTATCCTTGCGATACCAACTTTGCAACGGTTCCCGGTGCATGGGAGAAGATATTTGATCTCGTTCCCAGCAAGCGTCTCGGCCTCGAATTCGATCCTTCGCATTTGGTGCGGCAATACATCGACTATGTCCAAGCGGCTTGGGATTTCAAGGAGCGGATCCTTTCTGTCCATGCGAAGGATACAGAGATTATCGAGCCGGTTTTGCAAGCGGTAGGAATTCATGGCCAAGGGTGGTGGCGTTACCGCATCCCCGGCCAGGGTTTAATCGATTGGCCAAAATTCATTAATGTTCTCTTGCAGGCAGATTACAGTGGAGGAATAGCGGTTGAGCATGAGGATCCTTTCTGGGACGAGCCGCCCAGCAACAACTCACCGGAATTCCCCCAGGCGCGCAAAGATGGGTTCATACTTGCCTCCCGCTTTCTGCGCATGTTTTTGCCGGGGCGTTTGAGCTAACCCGAAGAGGAGGGTTATTGCGCCTCGCGAAAAACCGTATGACGAGGCGAAGGCACCGGAATATCACCCTTGCTTTCGCGCCAGAGGATGGCATTGAGTACCGCGGCATCAGCCCTGTCGGCGCGCGAGAAATCAAGGCGCGCCGATTCCTTGGCGCCCGGCGCGTGAGGAGAGTTAATTTGGTAGAGAGCGCCGTTGCGCAGGTTAGTCAGGTCAGCCGTGAAAGGCGGTTGGTTGCCCGAGCCTGAAAAGAGGGGCGCCATCGCGGCGGCTTGGGCGTCGTTCTGGTTCATGGGGGGCAATCCCAGCAGCACTTCCATGGTGTGGACCATGTTGACGGTCGTATAAAAGTTGTGGTCCACAAGCGGATGGTCTCGCGAACTGGGTGAATACTTGCTGATCACCAGCGCCGTGCTGCGGTGCGCATCCACATGATCGCCGCCGTCCTGCGCGTCGTCCTCCAGAATGAAGATGGCCGTGTCGTCCCAGTAAGGGCTTTGCGAAATTGCTTCCACCACCCGGCCCACCGCCAAGTCATTGTCCGCTACGGAGGCCTCCGGTGTCGGCAGGCCCGGCTGCGTCCCGAGGGTGTGGTCGTTGCCCAAGCGCAGGATCACAAATTGCGGCAATTCGGTTCCTTCGCGACCTTGGCGCGACTTCACGAACTGGGCGAACTCGTTCAGGAACTCATCCACCCGCAATTGGTCCGGATATTCGATCCGGAAGTCGGGATAACGCGGGTCGAAGTGATTCTGGAGTTCCGGTTTGGTCGCCACATCGCGCGCCATGAGCGGAACCGGCCAAGGCCAGAGGCTTGGCGCAGCGTGCGGCTCGCCGACATTCGCCGGCAGCGGTTCGCCTGGACGTACGACCTTCTGCGCGCAGGGTTGGCTGTGAGCGGGCGGCGTGTCCTTCCAGGGAGAATCGCACCATTCGGTGATCACAAATTCGCCGTAGTTGCGGTGGGTCAGACCGTGCCGCTCCGCATTGGCCCAGAGGTACCCGGTGCTAGGCTCATTGACGTCGGGCTGGCCTTCCTCCAAGGGAATGCCGTCCGCCACCGTACCTTCGTAATCGTAGGTATGCTCGTCGCCGCGATAGCCGATCTGCCAGGTTTTCTCAGTGTAGTCGCTGGTGATAGCAGCCATGGACCAAACGTGACCATCGCCGGAAACCTCACCGCTGTCATAGAAGTTGTCCAGAACGCCGAACTGCCGAGCCAGTCGATGCTGGTTGGGCGTTATGGCTTCCCCATACATGCAGAGCGCCGGATCGCCATCGCCCGGTTTCAGATCGCCAAAAACCTGGTCATAGGTCCGATTCTCTTTGATGATATAGATGACGTGCTTGATGGGATTCTTGCCCGCCTGGAAAGGAAGGGTATCGCTGCGGCCGCGGAACAGATTGCTGGCGAGCACTTCATCCGTTAATTGCTCGAGCCGCTGCTCCGCCTCCGAAATATTCAGGCGCGCGATGGACCCTCGGATCAGACTCACGATGTAAGGATGCTTTTCCCGCGCCTCACCATACGTACGATCCGGGGAGTCTGAAGGCAGCGGACCTGGGTTCGGACCCGTCCCCTGGCCCTTGCCCGAAGCCACAAACAACTCACCCTCCCGGACCGCCAGAGCCGTGGGGTACCATTCCGTGGGAATAAACCCCATCGGTTGCTGGGTGGGCGCCCAGCCGGCGATGCCCCTCTGGAACACCGCCACCGCGTCCAGAGAAGCGTCGGCAACAAACAGACGCACGCCATCAGGGCTCTGGGCCAGGGCGTTGGGATAGGTGCCGGCGTGCTGCTGCCCGGGCAAGAGCGTGGAAAGCCTGCCCGTAAGTTGACCGGTGGCAGTGTCAATCACCGCCACCAGGTCGGCGTTTGCGAGCGTCACGTAAAGTTGCCGTTCGTCCGGGCTCAGCAACAGTGCACTGGGGTGCGATCCCGCCGCGGTGGGTGAGTCGGGAACGAGCAGAGGTATCCAGCGCACGGTTTTCCCTTGCACCGGATCAAGCTCGGCCACCCGCGAGGCGTTCCACAGACTACAGTAGGCGCGCTTGCCGTCGCGCGTCGCCACGACCGCGTAGGGATAAGAAGCGGGAACAAAATCTCGGGTGCTCAAATCGAAGCGCCGGACAATGGCGCCGCTCGCGGCATCAACCAGCAAGACATCATCTGAGAGGTTATCTGCCACTAGAATTTTTTCCGACTCACCCTGGTCGATCACAGCCAGACCGGCGGGGTAGGGAACGGCCTCCCCTGCGGGGACGTGCGGGGTCTCGCGCACTCCCCGCTTACCCGAGCTGAGCGGCTGTAAGGGGATTCGCAGAAACGACTGCGGCGTTACACGACCGTCGGAAAAGGCATAGACGGCGATCCCATTCCCGGTATCGCCCTTGAGCTCGCCGGTAGGATCGGTCAGAGAAGCAACCGACGCGTAGAGTCGCTTCCCGTCGCCGCTGAAAGCCAGCCCCAGGAAATACGTTTGCTTTGCATATACCTTGAAGCGGGAGTCGGGGTAATCGGAAAGGCGATTCGTCTGTAAATCCAGGACGGCGATGGATTGCCGATAACCCGACTCTGCAGTTCCCCGGCCATTGTTGAGCAGCGCCAAGTAACGCCCGTCCGGGCTGAGCGCTACCGTGGTGGGGAAGCTATTGGTCGGTTCGGGCTCGCCCGGGAGGGGATTGAGAAGCAATTTACTCGAAGGGAGGCGGACGATTCTGTGGCTTGGCGTCTCCTGCCCGCCGCAGAACTGGATGGCGCTGAACAAAGCCGCACCCGCCAGGACGGTGCAGACTGTGAGTGCGCGCAGCAAATATGCTGGGGCGTACGAGCTGGAGCTACTGTGGGTTGGTCGCATAGTTTCTGCCGAACCCCCCTTCATGGTGATTTCAGCCCGCAAACGCCAGCCTGCTGAAAGTGAGACTTCTGCGCAAACTGCATAGTTCTCGGGTCACCCGACAGGCTGGAAGAGGCGGTTGAGTCAATTCCGATATTACAACATAATATCCTTGATGTCTTGCTGCTCCTCCCCATCCTCCCCATCCGAGGATGCGTAGCACGGACCTGCATTGTTGTAGGTCCGCAGGAACAATGGCGTCGTTAACCACGAGCTCTCTGCCGCGGCCGGCGGAGGACCGCAACCTCGGTTTTCTCCAGCCGGGCCGGTACGGGTGAGGGGGCCAAGACCTTGGTAGGTGGTTCTGCACAAACCCGCCCCTTCTCACCGATGGCTTGGCGGTATTCTTTTGAGGGGATCGGAAAATGCGAATCAAAGCAAAGCTGCTTGTTTTACTTCCGGCAATCTGGACAGCATTTTTGATGACGTCATCCGCCTATGCTGCCGGAGGCTCGCCGGAGGTGGAAAGCTTGGTGCGTGGATTCCCTACTCTGGACGAACTGGAATCCCATTTGGGGTTCGGCATGCCGCTAGAAGACGCTGATGCCAATTCGCCGTCGAGGGTCCATGCGAATTCCCAGGGTGCGGAAGGCTCCATCTACCCCGTGAGTATGCGATGGTTCACGGCGCGCCCAGCCCCCGATCCCTTCAGCGCCTCGGCAGCCCCCAATGCCGAATCGGGCGAAAAACCGTTGGCTTCATTGCTGGCCAAAATGGACGCCGCGCAAAAGGAAGCGGGAGACTTGGGCAAGCAAATCGGCAGGCAGAACAATCTTCCTATCAACAAGTATCTGCTGGACCGCGTGACCACCTATGCGAGTACGAATTACGGCACGGCTATCACGGGACTGTTTGGGAATGGAATCGGGTTCGGCACATTTTACCGATCCTTCCTTCAGAACTATGGCTCCACTTACAGCTTACCTCTGGTCCAACGCTATTCCGGTAGCTCCAAGTGGACCCGAATCCTCAGCGGGTGGACCATTAGCAGCAGTATCGGCACCATGTCGCAGCTCAACCAGACGTTTCAAGTGCAGCGATTCCTCAATAACCTGCAACTTTCCTGGTCAGTATTTCTCAGCTATAACCTTTCCACCTCGATGCTGCGCAAGATACAGGACGGACACTACGACAAGGAAGCAGCGTTGGGTAAGGCGGCAGGTCGCGCTGCCGACGCCCGCGAGGAGCTCCTCAAAAAGATGGCTCTTCGAATCGATGCTTTGTCTACGAATCGGCCCGTCCGCGATACCCGCTTGACCTCATTACGCGCGCTCTATCCGCAGTTCGAGCTCTATCAGGCGCGGTACGAGCAGGCCATATCGTGTGACGAGCGGATGGAGAACTTCTTCACCCTGAAGGGCTTAGCGCTCAGCCTGCTAACTTTGGCCGGCTATGACCGCCCTGACAACGCGGGAACCGACCTTCTGCAAACGTGGAAAAGGGCGCGGTTCATAGGTTGCGGAGGGACTTCATAGCGCGGTACGGTTGTCCCGCCCGTGAGGAGTCATGGCCAAGTTCGCCATGCCACATCCCCTCGCGTGGCTGGTAGACACACCAACCGGATGTAAAAATAGTTAAGGCGATGAGTAACGCGAGCTAACTCAAAACCGTCTAAAATTTCTTGGTGGAGGAGACTCCCGGTGAAAAAGGTAAGTTCTTATATTGTGATAGTTTTGGCTGGGCTTTCTTTGGCCGGTCGGCTGGCAATTGGGCAGCCCACTGCGCAGAATCCGCCGGCTGCTCAGGCTGCGAAGGCCGTCGGGGATATAACCCAGGTGCAACCAGGACACATTACCTTGCACACGGACAAAGGCGACGTTCAAGTGGCGCTACCCGATGGTGTTAAGGTTCTACGCGGTTCCAAGGATTTGAAGTCGACGACTCCCATTTCCGCCAGCGATATTAGCGTGGGTGACCGTGCGGTGGTTCTCGGCCATCTCGGGGAAGACCAGCAAACCATTCAGGCCACGCGAGTTGTGGTGATGACGAAATCGGACATTTCCGGCGTCCATGAGGCGGAGGTGCGGGATTGGCAGACCCGCGGGATCGAAGGCGTGGTGAAATCGGTGGACCCGGCCAAGATGGAAATAACCATCGCCGCGCCAAACCGTCCACCGACCCCAGGTAACTTGACTCATCCCGTGGTTCTGACCACGACCGCGAATGCGGCGATTTTGCGTTATGCACCGAATTCCGTCCAGTTTGCTGATGCGAAGCCCAGTACCTTTGCCGAGGTTAAGGTTGGCGATCAATTGCGCGCACTCGGCACCAAAAGTGAAGACGGCAGTCAATACGCTGCTGAGAAGGTGGTGTCGGGGACCTTTCACAACATTGGAGCAACTGTCATTTCCGTTGACCCTCAAGCTAACACCCTTAACGTGAAGAATTTGGCGACGAAAGAGTCGATACTTGTTCATGCCAAGGCGGATTGCAAGATGCACCAACTCCCTGATTTCCTAGCCCAGATGATTGCCCGGCTCAGCTCCGGCGGGACGGCGGGCGGTCCTGGTGGGGCTGGAGGCGCGCCTGGAGGAGGGCCTGGGGCTGGAGGTTCGCCCACGGGTGGGCCTGCGGCTGGAGGCGCATCCGCAGGTGGGCCCGGCGGCGCTGGTGGCCCTGGCGGTGCTGGCGGTGGCGGCGGAATGCGCCGGGGCGGGATGGGAAACCTCAGTCAGGCGCTCGAAAATATGCCGACCGTAACTCTTAATGACCTAAAGAAAGGCGAGCCCATTGTCATATTCAGTTCGGAAGGCACGACCCCATCGGAAGTAACAGCAATATATATTCTTACCGGCGTAGAGCCAATTCTCGCCGCACAACCCAAGGGCGGCGGCGATGTGAACCTCGGCACCTGGAGTCTAAGCAGCGGCGGTGCTGGTGGTGGTGAAGGTGGGCCATAGAACGCCTAGGTAACACGTTTGCCGAGACCCCTGTAAGGGCCCGGGTTCGACCCCGCAACCCCACGCAAGAAAACACCCTTTCGGTGATTTCCGCGCAGAACACTCTAGAGGAGAAATGATGTTGTCACGATACGTTTGTCGGATGCTTAACGGGTTTCTGATCGCAATTCTGTTCCTGCCAGCCTTGGTTTTCGCTCAGACCTCCGGACCCAGTTTGCGGGGCCAAGTGGTTGACCCCTCGGGCGCGGCCATTCCTGCCCTCACCGTTACGGTGGTGGGGCCAACGGGAACAAAATTGGTTGTGCAGACCGACGACCAAGGCAAATATGCCTTCCGTAATTTGGCGCCCGGCGCCTATACCCTAACCATGAGCCTTAAGGGATTCGATGACTTCGTGAAGTCCGGCATCGTCATCGCCAGTGGCCAACCGCAGGTGGTGAACGCGCAATTGTCAGTGGCTCTGGAAAAGCAACAGATTACGGTGACAGACGAGACCACCAAAGTCACCGTCAACCCCTCGGAAAACGCCAGTGCCCTGGTGATTAAGGGCAAGGACCTGGAATCGCTATCCGACGACCCTGATGAGTTGCAATCGGAACTCTCAGCCTTGGCGGGACCCTCGGCGGGGCCCAACGGCGGCCAGATCTATATCGACGGGTTTACCGGTGGCCAATTGCCCCCCAAATCATCCATACGCGAAATTCGCGTCAACCAGAATCCGTTCTCAGCGCAATACGATATGTTGGGCTATGGGAGGGTGGAAATCCTGACCAAGCCGGGCACCGACAAATTTCATGGCCAATTCTTTGTCAACGGGAATGACGTGGCTTTCAACACGCGGAATCCCTTTGCCAGCGAGATTCCCGCCTATCACTCGGAGATGTTCGACGGCAATATTGGTGGTCCGCTGGGCAAGAAGACCTCATTCTTCTTTGACGGGCAACGCCGGAACATTGAAGACGATGCCATCGTGAACGCCAATGTGCTCGATTCAAATTTCAATGAGGTTCCATTCATCCAGGCTTTCGCCACTCCGCAAACGCGCACCGAAATCAGTCCTCGCCTGGACACCCAGATTGGCAGCAAGAATACTTTGACCTTCCGTTATCAGTTGGAGGAGAACCACCAGAAGAATCAAGGCGTGGGACAATTCTCACTTCCTGCGGAAGCCTACAATGCCGACTATACAGAACAATCCTTCCAGGCCAGCGATGCCTTGATGTTGTCAGAAAATGCGGTAACGGAGATTCGCTTCCGTTATAACCACGAGGCCAGCAATCAGAAGCCTCTGAACTCGCTACCCACCATCTCCATCCCGGGTGCATTCACCGGAGGCGGCAGCAACGTAGGCACCAGCGTCAGTAGTTATGATTCCTACGAACTACAGGACTACACCTCCATGGCCAGGAACAAGCATTTCCTGAAATTTGGAGCCCGGTTGCGTGATTCCTACGAGTCGGCCACATCTACCGCGAACTTCAATGGGGTCTTCACGTTTTCTTCCCTCAATGCCTATCAGATTACGGAAAGGGGATTGCAGCAAGGTTTGACCCCCGCCCAGATTCAGGCCGCGGGAGGCGGGGCCAGCCAGTTCGTGCTCATCGCCGGGAACCCACTGGCCACCGTTCATTACCTCGACTTTGAACCCTACATGGAGGACAGTTGGAAGGTACTCCCCAACTTGACACTTAACGCGGGGTTGCGATTCGAGACGCAAACCCACATTCGTGACCAAGCTGACGTTGCCCCGCGCATCGGGATTGCCTGGGGCCTGGGAAAAGGCAAGTCGGTTAAAACCGTACTGCGTGCCGGGGCCGGGGTTTTCTACGACCGCATCGGTCAGGGCATCATCCTCAATACTAACCGCCTGAACGGGATCAATCAGCAGCAATACATCGTCTCCTCGCCCGACTTTTTCCCTGACATCCCCTCTGTCAGCACGCTCTCCTCGAGCTTGGTTACGCCCACGATCTATCAGTTGGATCCGAACCTGCGTACTCCTTACACCATCCAGTCAGGGATGGGGCTGGAGCGGCAGGTTACCAAGAAGCTCACCGTCTCGGTGACTTATCTCAACACCCACGGCGTCCATCAGTTCCTCTCGCGCGATATCAATGCGCCGGACATCAACAATCCCGGCAACGCGCGGCCTAACAGCAACCTCTCCGATTTGTATCAATACGAGTCGGCCGGCCTTTACAACCAGAACCAGATGATCGCCAATTTTAATATTCGCGCGTCGAAACTCTCGCTCTTTGGGTTCTATACCCTCAGTTATGTAGACAGCAACACCGCCGGCGGCGGCAGTTTCCCCATGAACCAGTATAATTTGGAAGAGGATTATGGCCGCGCCGCCTATGATGTGCGTAACCGCCTCTTCGTGGGTGGCAGTTGGAATTTGCCGCGGGGAATTCAACTCTCTCCGTTCATCGTTGTGAATTCCGCTCCGCCCTTTAACATCACTCTGGGCAGTGACCTCGGTGGCGACTACCTCCCCAACAGCATTCTTAATGCGCGGCCTGCGTTCGCCACGAGCAGTTCCACCCATGTCGTCAACACCAAATGGGGCGACTTTGACACCAACCCCGCCCTCGGAGAGCCGCGCATCCCAATCAATTATGGAACCGGCTTCGGCCAGTTCACCACCAACCTCCGCCTCAGCAAGACCTTCGCCTTCGGCAAGGAAGTGCAAGGCGGTAACTTTGGTGGGGGTGGTGGAGGCCCGCGTGGCGGCCGCGGCGGACTTGGTCCCGGAGGGCTCAGCAGCATGGGCAGCGGTGGCATGTTTGGTGGACGTCCCAACGGGCCCAACCGCAGGTACAACCTTACCTTCAGCGTCAACGCGCGGAACATCTTTAACAGCGTCAATTATGCCCAGCCCGAGGGGTACGTCAGCTCTCCCATTTTTGGCAAACCCTATGCCCTGGCTGGCGGGTTCTTCTCCAGCAGCGCCGCCAACCGGAGAATCGACCTCCAAGTGCGGTTTAGCTTCTAGCGCCAAGCTGTAAGGTGGTGACCCATTTTGAAGTGGCACGGGCGTCCCGCCCGTGGGCGGTCACTGCCAAGATGGCCGTGCCACTTCAAAATAAGTCACTACCCGTCCTCCGGTAAGACGGCTTTCGATGCCATAACCGCCGTCGAATGCAATCACCTTCAGAACTACCGGGCGTCCCACGCCGGTTGACAAAGCGTGGTTCGTCGTTCTATATTCAGTTTCGATATCGAAACAGCGCATCGGGAATCAACATGGATGATAAGAGTCTTTACTCAGGGCTGATCCGCCTGCACATTCTCCACCACGCGGCCGAAGAGCCTGTCTACGGCATTTGGATCGCCGAGGAACTGGCGCGCCATGGATACAAGTTGAGTGCGGGAACACTTTATCCCATTCTGCACGGTCTGGAGAACAAGGGCTATTTGCGGTCGCACTTGAAGCGCGACGGGAAGTCCGGGCGGCGCATGTACAGCATAACTCCGTTGGGCCGGAAGGCGCTGCGGACGGCGCGTCATCGCGTGCAAGAACTTTTCGGGGAAATGTTCGAGATCGAGCATCACCCCTGAGGGGGGCGGGGCAGTGAGGTGGCCAACTTTCTTGGTATTCCCAACCCCGCCTTCGCCTCCCTCCACTGGGGAGGAAAGCATTATAATTCTTTCGTCAGGAATAGAAACGGCATGATACGGAAAATCCAAGCGGGATTACTCAGCCTTCTCCTGATTTTTGTTTCGGGGCGGAACCTGCCGGCGCAGGCGCACGCGCTCCCCGCACATCCCTTGACGCTCAGTGAGGCGATCGACTACGCCTTGGCGCACTATCCCGCCGTGCGCGCGGCGCTGGAGCAAGTGGAAAGTGCGCGGAACGCGGTAGCTTTGGCGCGGACGTCTTACCTGCCGCAGGTGAATCCCATCTATCAGGCCAATCGCGCCACGCAGAACCAAGTGGCAGGCATTTTCCTGCCGAGCTCGATAGCCCCTTCCATGGAAGGCCCGGTGCAGCCCTATTCGGGAACGAGTTTTTGGAACACCCAAGCGGGCGCGCTGCTTTCCTGGGAGCCTGTGGACTTCGGATTGCGGCGCGCCGCCGTGGACCAGGCGCGTTCCGCCGAACACAAATCAGACGCTGAGGTCGAGCTGACACGCTTGCAGGTTGCATCCGGCACCGGGGGATATTTCCTTAACCTCGTGACCGCCCAGCAGGCCGTTACGGCGGCGAAAGCGGACGTGGAGCGCTGGCAAGTCTTCGACAGAACCGTACAGGTTTTGGTTCAGCAGGAACTCCGCCCGGGCGCCGACGGCTCGCGCGCCGACGCGGAGTTGGCCATGGCGCGGACGCGGCTTTTTCAGGCGCAAGCGGTGGAGCAGCAGGCGCAGGCCATCCTCGCCTCCCTCATGGGAGCGGCAGGAGCTGCCATTCAAGTTGAACCTCACCCGCTCTTCGCCGCGCCGCCTGCGGACGCCTTGCCAGCTTCCACGCCTTCAGCGCATCCTCTGGCTCTCGACCAGCAGGCGAGCGTGGAGGAATTGCGCGCGAAGGAGCGCCTCCTGAATCATACGGATTATCCCCGTTTCTTTGTGGAGTCGGAGGCCTTTGCGCGCGGCAGTGGCGTGAACCCTGACGGCGCTTATGCGGGAGGCCTCAAGGGACTGGGCCTTGACAGGGGCAACTGGGTGGCCGGCATCTCCGTGGTGTTTCCCAATTTGTTCGATTTCTCTGCTCGGCGCGATCAAAAACGCATGGCGGAAGCGCAGGAACGCAGCCAAGAGGCGAAGTACCAGCAGACCCTGCAAGACCTGACCGGCCAGGCCGGGGCGGCGCAAGCCGCTTACCAAGCCGCGGTACAGATTGCGCAAAATACTCCCATCGCGTTGGCCGCCGCTCGCCAGGCGGAGATCCAGGCGCGCGCCCGCTACCAAGCGGGCCTCACGAATCTCGTCGAGGTAGCGGAAGCAGAAAGTTTGCTGGCCCAAGCGGAAAGGGATGACGCGGTGGCGCGCATCGGCGCGTGGCGCGGGTTGTTCGGCGTTGCCATGGCGCAAGGCAATCTGGAACCGTTCCTTGCCACCCTGCGCGCCAATCGTTAGGAAGGAGCTATCAGCTTTCAGCTATCAGCGGTCAGCTAGTGCTGTGGCGCAGGTTGCGAGATCGCTGAAAGCTGAGAGCTGATAGCTGAAAGCTTAATTTTCATGTGGCTGATCCGAACCGCCTTGCGGCGGCCCATTTCCGTGCTCGTGCTGGTCATCGCCGTGGCGCTTGGCGCGGTGCTGGCCTCGCTGCGCATGCGCACGGATATTTTCCCCAATCTTGATCTTCCGGTGATTTATGTGGCTCAGCCCTACGGGGGCATGAGCCCGGCGCAGATGGAAGGTTACCTGGTTTATTACTACGAATACCATTTCCTTTACATCAATGGGATCGAGAGCGTGGAGGACAAATCGATTCAGGGCAACGGCCTGCTGAAGCTCACCTTCCATCCCGGCACCGACATGAGCCAGGCCCTTGCCCAAACCATCTCTTATGTGAACCGTGCCCACGCTTTCATGCCCTATGGAACCGTGAATCCTTTCGTCATTCGATTTGACGCGGGCACGGTACCGGTGGGCTATCTGGTATTCTCCAGCAAGAGCCGCACCATTGGAGAGATTCAGGACCTGGCCCTCAATCGTATTCGCCCGCTGTTTGCCACGCTCCCGGGCGTGTCCGCGCCTCCGCCCTTCGGCGGCAATCAGCGGACTATCGTGGTCACGGTCAATCCCGACCGGCTGCGGTCCTACAACTTATCGCCGGACACGGTGGTGAAGGCCATCAGTTCCGGCAACATCCTGATGCCCGCCGGCAACGTGCGCACCGACACCCTGCTGCGCATCGTCTCCAGCGATTCCGTAACCCCGGACATTCACACCTTGCTCGATGTGCCCATTCGCACCGGGTCCGGCCCCACGGTCTATCTGCGCGATATCGGCGCCGTGGCGGACAGCACCGATATCCCCACCGGATATGCCCTCGTGAGCGGCCGCCGCGCCGTGTACATCCCCGTCACCAAGCGCCCCGACGCTTCCACTCTCACCGTGGTGGATGAAGTCAAACAGAACCTCGTGCGTTTCCGCTCCCTGGTTCCCTCCGACATCGACATCAGTTATCAATTCGATCAATCGGGCTACGTCAAGAGCGCACTGCTCTCGGTGGTGCGGGAAGGATTGCTGGGTGCTCTCCTGACCGGCCTCGTGGTCCTGCTTTTCTTGGGCGACTGGCGAAGTTCGTTCATCGTTATGACCACCATTCCCTTCGCGCTGCTGACCTCGGTGGTCGGACTGTGGCTGTGCGGACAAACCCTCAACATTATGACGCTGGGTGGGCTGGCCTTAGCCGTGGGCATTCTGGTGGACGAAGGTGTGGTGGAAGTTGAGAACATCGACAGCACGCTTCTGGAAGAGCCCAACCTGCCCGTGGCGCGCGGGGTGCTGAACGCGACGCAAAGAACCGTTGTGGCCCGCTTCCTTTCGATGCTCTCCATCGTGGCGGTTTTCGTGCCCTCGCTCTTCATGACGGGGGTGGCGAAAAGCCTATTCGTGCCACTGTCGCTCGCGGTGGCGTTTGCCATGGTGGCTTCGTTCCTGCTCTCCAGTTCCCTGCTGCCGGTCTTGTTTCTGTGGATGCATCGGAAAAGCGCTTCACACCCCGTCGCTCCGCAAACCGGCTGGTTGAATTTTGACCGCGTGCGGGAGCGTTGGGGCCGCGTCCTCGAACGTCTGGCTCCGCTCCGCGGGTTGATTGTGGCGATTTATGCCCTGGCGGCGTTGGCGCTCCTGGCCGTTCTGGGACCGCGTGTGGGCAGAGAGCTTTTTCCCAATGTCACGGGGCATCAATTTCGATTGCGATTTGATGCTCCTGCCGGGACTCGCGCGGAAGAGACGGCTCGTTTGGTGACGAGCGTGTTGGACGAAATCCAAGCTGCGGCCGGGCCGGGCAACGTCGATATCAGCCTGGGTTACGTCGGCACCCAGGGCGCGAGTTATCCCATCAACACGGTTTTCCTATGGACCAGCGGACCGCACGAAGCGGTGATGAACGTAGCGCTGCGGCCCGGCGCGGGTGTCGATGTGGTCACCCTGGAAGAAAAGCTGCGGGGAATTCTCCCGCCCAAATTCCCCGGCTGCTCCTTTTCCTTCGAGCCCGGAGACATCGTCAGCCAGATAATGAATTTTGGCGCGCCCACTCCCATTGAGCTGGCGGTGACAGGCCCGGACTTCGCCGCCCTCCGCGCTTACACGGAAAAGCTGCGCGGTGAATTGGGAAAAGTGCTGGCGCTTCGCGACCTCCGGAATGAGCAGCCGCTGAATTACCCCAGCATTGATGTACGCATGAACCGCGAACTGGCGGGCCAACTGGGCGTCACGGCCGAGCAGGTGGGGCGGTCGCTTACAGAGGCCACGGCCTCCAGCCGCTTCACCACTCCCAACTACTGGACTGATCCCAAGACGGGTGTTGCTTATCAGGTGCAGGTGCAATACCCGCAACCGCGAATGACCTCCGTTCAAGACGTGCAGAGCATTCCCGTGATGCCCGGCGACGCGGCCCACCCGCTGCTCGGCGACCTGGCCCGCGTCACTGAGGGAACCATGGTGGGGGAGTACGACCGCATCAACGGGCTGTGGCTGCTGTCGCTTTCGGCCAACGTGGCAGGAGAGGATTTGGGCCGGGTGGCGAACCGCATCGATGCGGCCATTCACCGCGCTGGCGAGCTTCCGCGCGGCGCCACGGTGCAAATGCGCGGGCAGGTTGCTCCCATGCGCGCGACGTTTGCCAGCCTGGGAATCGGATTGCTGCTGGCGGTTGGGGTAATCTTCCTATTGCTCGCGGGCAACTTTGAATCGGTTCGGCTTTCGTTTGTTATTTTCACCACCGCGCCGGCAACGCTGTGCGGGGTCGTGCTGATACTGCTTGCGACTCACACCACGCTGAACATTGAATCGTACATGGGAGCAATCATGTCCATCGGCGTGGGGACGGCCAACGCCATCCTGCTGGTGACTTTTGCCGAGGAGCGCCGCCGCGCGGGAGGCTCGGCTCTGGCCGCAGGCATGGAGGCAGCGCGCGCCCGCATGCGAGCCATTATCATGACCAGCGCCGCCATGATTGCCGGAATGATTCCCATGGCCCTGGCACTGGGAGAAGGAGCGGAAGCAGCCGCGCCCCTGGGCCGCGCCGTCATCGGAGGCCTGGCGGCCGCGACCGTGACCAACCTCACCGTGCTGCCTTTCGTATTCGCGCTGGTGCAGTCGCGCGCCAGGACCGCGTCAGCATCGCTCGACCCGGATGATGCGGAGAGCCGGTTTGCGGAGTAGTGCGAACGGGACACGGGATACGGGCCACGGGGCTTGGCTTTTGCGCGAATCCCTAACCCCACGGGTGGCGCATACTTTGGTTTGTATGTATGCATCCCCTCTGGGGTTGGCCTTTAGGGCGGCATGTGCTGTGCTTAAGCACGCGAAGGCGGGCGGCATAATGTAGCCCACGGCGCAAGCCGTGGGAAAAAGGAATGTAGAAATAGGACTCAAGCCCCGGTAGGGGTGACATAAGCCCGACGAACTGGGTCTGATCCCACGGCTTGCGAAGGTGTGAAAAAATGCGGTATTAACCACTGAGGCACAGAGACACAGAGAGAGGGTCGTTTGTTTTCTTGCCTCTGCGCCTCTGTGCCTCGGTGGTTAAAAGAATTTCAAGAATTTTTCACACCTTCTTGCGCCATGGGCCATATTATGCCGCCGCTAACGCGGCTAGGGGCCAAGGATCTGCCCGAGGGAACATTTATGAAGCTCAAGCGAACGGCGACTCTTCTAGCGCTTATAGGTGCATACGTTCTACTTGCCGGTTGTAGTCAAGGCCCCAGCGGCGCCACGCCTGCGGCCGTTTCATCGGCCCCAGCCGCGGCCGAGGTGGAAGTCACACGCGTGGTGGCGCAGAAGCTGAACACCACCGTCAAACTTCCGGCGCAGCTCACGGCTTATGAAATCGTCGACGTCTATCCCAAGGTGACGGGCTTTGTGAAGTCGATCAAAGTGGACCGCGGTTCGCGGGTGAGAGCGGGCGAAGCGATTGCGCAACTCGAAGCCCCGGAATTATTGGCGCAGCGGGCCGAAGCGGAATCCAAATTCCAAAGTGCCGAATCGCAACTCTCCGCAGCACAAGCCAAATTCACGGCGGACCAAGCGACGTACCAACGGATGAGCGCCGCGGCCAAGACCCCAGGCGTGGTGGCTCAAAACGATCTGGAGGTCGCGGAGAAGACGTCCCAAGCGGACCAGGCCAATGCAGAGGCGCTCGCGAAGAGCGCCAAGGCAGCGCAAGAAGCTCTCCATGCGGTTTCGCAACTGGAAGCGTATCTCAGCATCACGGCCCCGTTTGATGGCCAGGTCACCAACCGCTATGTTCATCCCGGAGCACTGGTGGGGCCGGGCGGCGGGCCCGGCGCCATGACGGCGATCGTGCAGATTCAAACCCTGACCCGGCATCGCTTGGTGGTCCCTGTTCCGGAATACGATGCCGCGGGAATTCCGGAAGGAACGGAGGTGAGCTTCACGGTGCCGTCGTTTCCCGGGAGGACCTTTAAGGCGCCCATCGCCAGAGTTTCCGGCGCGGTCGACGTGAAGACGCGCACCATGCCGGTGGAATTGGACGTCAAGGACCCCAAGGCTGAACTTGACCCCGGCACATTTTGCGAAGTCTCGTGGCCGGTGCGGCGCGCCTACCCCACCCTGTTTGTTCCCACCACGGCCGTGGGGAATGACCTTGAACGCGCCTTTGTGGTTCGTGTGCGCAATAACCGCGCGGAATGGGTGGACGTGAAAACGGGAGTAATTTCCGGGAACCTTATAGAAGTCTTCGGTGATCTAACAGAAGGGGATACGGTCGCCACACGCGGCACGGACCAAATCCGCCCCGGTGCCATCGTCATGCCTCTGTTCGTCATTCCGCACTAGCCCAGAATTCTCACGACAGGTTTGGAAGAGGAGGGGGCTAAACAGGCTGCGGAAAGACGCTTCCATTCAAGGAGTATGAATGAACGTTGTTCACCGTTGCACAAAAATAACGCTCCTCCTGCTGTTGATGCTTGCAGCCACGAATCTGTGGGCAGGACCTCCGTTTCAGACCGATGACCCGGAGCCCATTGATTTCCGGCATTACGAGGTCTACGTATTTGGCGCCACGGACGGGACCCCGGTAGAAACCGATCCGGTGGCTCCGGCGTTTGAAGCCAACTGGGGCGCTGCTCCCAATCTTCATTTGCATATCATTCTGCCTTTTGGGGCCGTCCTTCCTGCCAATAACCCGAGATATTTTCCCGCCGGAGTGGGTCCAAGCGTCTACGGTCTGCTGGACATGGAATTGGGGGCGAAGTATCGTTTTGTGAAAGAGACCAAGCACCGCCCGGAGTTTGGGACGTTTACGATGTTGGAAATCCCCACGGGCAGCTACGCCAAAGGGTTGGGCGTAGGAAAGGTCTGGTACAAGCTGCCGGTCTGGGCACAAAAAAGCTGGGGACACTGGACCAGCTATGGTGGCGCCGGATACACCATTGTCAACCAGACTCAGTATCGCAACTTCACTTATGGCGGATGGCTGCTGCAAAGGGACATCGGGAAGAAGCTCACGCTGGGAGCAGAAGTTTTCTCTCATGGGGCAGAAGGGATTGCTACCGCACAGACAAGGTCTGCCACGATGGTTGATGTCGGCGGCTATTACTACATCCGGAACCCCGGCCTCCAAGTCCTGTTTGCCTACGGCCATACGGCCTTCGGGCAAACCGAGAACTACGCATATTTAGGGCTGTATCACACTTGGGGATCGAAGCCCGGGAAAGGCCTTAACGGATTCCTGGCTCACCATCTTTCGTCACTTTAGGGTGTGAATGAAGGTTTCATCACGCTGGGAGTCCGACCCTGAAAGGGTCCAAAATAGGAGGCCAATGATGAAAAAATTCACGGCAGGCGTCATCGTAACCCTTGTCTGTATCATCGGGGGAGGGTACGCATACTTCGCAGGAGGCTTCGCGCCAGTGGCTACCGCCTCGCGTCCAATGCCATTCGAAAAGAAACTGGCGAAAATGGCGCTGAATGCAAAATTGCAAAAGGAAATGCCGAAGACCGCCCCGATTGAGGCCAATGAAGCCAATTACCTTGCTGGCGCGCATGAGTATCTCATAAATTGCGCGGTGTGCCATGGGGTTCCGGGGAAAGAGAAAACTGCGATCGCCCGCGGAGAGTTTCCCATACCGCCGGAGTTATTGGAGGGGAGGCGCGTCACCGACGATCCACCCGGCGAGACATTTTGGAAGGTGGCGAATGGAATTCGGCTGACGGGAATGCCGGGTTTCAATCAGAACCTGTCCGAGACCCAGATGTGGCAAATCTCGCTGATGCTGGCGAATGCGGACAAGCTTCCCTCTTCGGTCACCGCAGTGTTAGCGGGACAACCCCAGACGCCCAAGCCGAAACCAGCGGCCGCGACCGACCACCAACCTTCAACGAAGTAGTTTCCAGGTAAGGGAAGGGGGGACAGTGGATGGTCAGGAGATCTTGTTGGGTTTCGCAACCTGCGAAACGAATTTGTTGCCTGGGTGAGCTGGGGCTGAGCCGTCATGGGTCCCAAAGCGGATCTCCATGGGAGTGTTCTTGGGGAATACCACGTCCACACCGCGCGCCACAAAGCGAGAATAGACCGCCCAGCCAGCGCCATAGAAGGCAAAACCAGCGCTAACCGGACGGGAGTGCGCCAACAGGCTGATCACGGCGCCCGCGAACCCCAGGCCTGCTCCACCCCTTATGGTTGCTCCGCCATAGTCCGCACCATGCCCAACGGCGCCCGCGTGGATTCTGCGCCCTTCGTCGAGATCCAGAGACGTGGCCGCCAGGAAGACGTCGATGGCTGGCATAACGTAGTTCGTCTTGGGCGTTACCGCATGGGCGCCGCCTTCGGCATCGAGCTGCAAGTGAGGCTCCGAGGCGGCGTCGATTCCTTGCAGGCTGGCCTCAACCTTGCGAGTCGCGCCGGGGGTAAGTTCTAACTGCCGAAACGTAAAACGGAGTTGTCCATTCCGGCCGAATAGACGGGCAGGCACGGCTTCCGTGATGGTCCCGTTTAGCCACGCACCTTCCGGGAGGATCAGGGTATGGTCAGAAGAAAAAAGAGGCTGCGATACCACCGCGCGAACCGGGGTGTCCCGGTGGTCAGTTGCTGAACTCAGGGGCGAAACCAAGCGGACGTGGACGAGGCTTCCGGGAGGTATGGCCCCTCCCATTTTCTCCAACTGCTGGGCTGGGGGAGTTTCCGTACCAAAGGTCAAAGGCGTTTTGAGTTCAGCGGTGAAGTTTGTGCCCACCGGCAAAGACGGTCGATGGTAGGGCAATCTTGCGGACAATGCCGCCTTCAGCCGCTGCACCTTGCCCGGCGCGGTCACATTGTTGATCGCTGCCTCTTCCTGATTCAATACCTGCTGATGGACCTGTTCCACTTTGCTCGCCACGCGTCCTTTTTTCTTCTTCTCGTTTCCGCCCGCAACCATATGAACCATGTTTGGCGCACCCTGCAACACGTTAGTTTGCAAAGGGAGGCGCTTCCCATCAGCCTCCACCAGGGTGCTGAAATCCACGTGTGCTTGCCGCAAGGGCGTGAAGTCGCCATTGGCGATGGCAAGGGCTCGCTCTTTACGCGAGGCGCTTTCCACCGTCGCCACTTGCCCCAACACCCGACTTCCCGCAGGGATAACTAAGTGGTCAAACACGTAGACATTATCGACTACCTGCCCTTCGACGGGAACACCGGCATTCTTGACGGGTATTTTCTTGGTCAAAACTACATGAAGAGGCGTTCCCGCTTGGACGGTCAAGGGAAGTGCGCCGGGGTCTGCGCGGCCCTCCTGAGCGAAGTCAATCCGAATGCAGCAACAGAGAAGGGCCAAGCATGCTATAGACACGTACATGCGCGTCCACGTTATCATGTGTAAAAACCTCCAGGGTTTGGTCCTTTTCTGCCCGAGCCCATAGGATGCTATCAGGGAATGCTGGGTTGGCCAAGCGGGAAAATGCCAGATCGGGCGGATGCCATCGCTTGCGGATTTCGAGGCGAAATATCGGGTCAGCGGCGCGGGCCTGTCCTCTCGGTCCGCGGCTTTTTCCCGTCATTGGGGGACGGACCGCGCACCTCCAAAACAGGTCCGCGCTCGTTTCACGCCATCGGATATACTGACCTCTGACGATATGACACGCTGCCCGCTATTTGTCCTGCCGCGCCGGATTGCTCTTTGCGGTGCCGAACCATTCCGAGCGCAGTCGGCGCGGTGGACACTTTGCGTCGCGTTAACGCTGAGCTTTTTGGTGATACTGTGCGGCCCGCTCACCCCTTGTGCCGCACAGGACGCGGCTCAACCGGCCTCGGTCATCCTGATTTCCCTTGACACCCTGCGCGCCGGCCACCTGAGCGCGTACGGCTACACCAAAATCCACACGCCGCACATCGATTCGTTCGCGCAGGGGGGCACGCTCTTCGCCCATGCCGAGGCGCAGATACCACTGACGCTGCCTTCGCACCTGTCGTTGTTCACTTCCACTTACCCCTTCCAGAATCTTGTGGAAGAAAACGGCGAGCGGGTTCCCGCCGGAGTGGTGACCATTGCTTCCGTGCTGCAATCGCGCGGTTACAAAACCGCCGCATTCATTGGCAGCGACTTCCTGGACCGGCGCTACGGCTTGGACCGGGGCTTCGATGATTACGACAGCCCGTTCGCAAACGAAACCACCGGGGTGGCCAATCCTCTGGCGATGCGTATGCGGCGGGACGGCGCCTTGGTGGTGCGCGCCGCGCGCCAGTGGCTGGGGGCGCACCGCGGCCAGCCTGTTTTCGTGTTTGTACACCTTTTTGATTTGCACATGCCGTACACCCTGCCGGCGGAAGTTGCTCGCCGGCAGGGAATCTCCCGCTACGATGCCCAACTCGAATACGTCGACCGGCTCATGGGTAGCTTTCAACAGGAGTTGGTGCAGAGCGGGTGGTGGGAAAAGTCGCTGGTTGTGCTGTTTGGCGACCACGGCGAGGGCCTGGGCGATCACCAGGAGACCGACCACGGCTATTACATCTACGAGAGCACGCTGCACGTCCCGCTGATCGTGCATTGGCCGGGGAAAGATCGAAACTCGAAACTGGAAACTGGAAAATCGAAACTGGAAACTCGAAACTCGAAATTCGAAACTGGAACATCTGCGCGCGATGCAAGTTCAGATTTTCGATTTTCGAGTTTCGACTTTCGAGCTTTGTCTTTCACCGATCGTGTAGAAACTCCCGCTGGGTTGATCGACGTGGCGCCGACGATTTTGGATTACTTGCGCATATCCGCCCCCGCCTCGTTCCAGGGCGTAAGCCAACTGGGCGCGCTCCAGGCCAGGGAACCCGCCACGCCGCGCGCCGTCTACAGCGAAAGCCTCTACGCTCACGACGCTTTCGGTTGGGCGTCGCTGCGCGCCCTGCGCGTGGGGAAATACAAATACATTCAAGCGCCGAAGGCAGAACTCTACGACCTCGAAAGCGACCTGCGCGAACAGGTGAATTTGCTGCACATAAACGCTGCGATGGCGGCGGAACTCCAGAACGAACTGGCGAAGGTGCTCACCCGTTACGCTCCCTCCCCGCGCGCGACTCCCCCCGCTCTGTCGCCCGAAACCCTGGCGGAGCTTGAGTCTCTCGGTTACCTCGCGGCGGAACCACGCGGCAAAATCGAGAACTCCGGGCCCGACCCCAAGGACCGCTTCGCGGAGTTTGAGCTTTATCAGAGCGCCTTCCTGGCCTTCTTGGAAGAGCACACCGCCGACGCCCTCCCCAAGTTTCAGTTGATTCTGAAATCCGACCCTCAGAACACCCTGGCGCGATTCCATCTGGGCGAGTGTTATCTCCGCCTCAAGAAGCCCCAGGACGCCCTGCGCGAATGGTCCACCGTGCTCAAACTGAACCCGCAGTATGCCCCTGCCGCCGAAGCTATTGGCCAGTACTGGCTCGAGCAGGGGGACTATACCAAGGCGCGCCGGCGCTTCCAGCAGGTGCTGGCGCTGACGCCGGATAGTTACGGGGGACATTTCCAATTAGCCATCGCCGATGAACACTTGGGGCTTCTGCCGGAAGCTCGCCAGCACTTGGAAACAGCCTGCAAAATCGCTCCCCATGATGAGGACTGCGCCCGCGAGTTGAAGTCGCTCAGCCAGAAATGAGGCGCTAAGCCCCCAGAACGCGCACGGCATCGGTGGGTACAGACTCGCCTTTGTCGAACGCTTTTTCGGCGCGGCTCAAATCGTTGCCGACCAGGGTAATCCCGGCAGACTTCGCGCCATCCACACGCAGGAAGGTGTGGGCGCCTTTGGGCGCAAGGCAAGACTGGATAAAGGCGCCGGTCACATCGCGAAGCCAAGCCACGGTGGAAACACCTTCCGGACTCCGAGCGCTCAGGTCAAAAATCTTCAGCCCGGCGGCATCATCTACCACCAGAGCGGGCCGCGCATCCGGCTGGGCGGTGCGAAGGTCAAGGTTCTTCAAAGTGATGCCCGCGGCGTGGCGAATGTAGAGTCCGTGGGCCGGCAAAAAGCGCGAGGTCTTGTCAGTAGACGTCCCGAGCGTGACGAACATACTGAATTCCGGATAGGCGTCCGGCACTTCCGGCACTTCGCGCTGAGCTTGCGCCGCAGTGCCGCCCCCGGCGGAGACGATGCGGACGTTTTCGATGAGCACGTCTTCCACGGCGAACCCGGGCAAGCCGGTAATCGATGACCCAATACCTCCGGCCCTTGTGGCTTCCACATTGCTGATAATTACGTTGCGAAGTTTGCCGGGCGCGGGCTGCTGCATGCCCCGGCCGCGGTTGCCGAGGCGCAGGAAGATTGCGCATCCGACCTTATCCATCACTATGTTCGAAATAACAATGCGTTCCAGCGTGCCGCCGTCCACGCATTCGAGCGCGATGCCGGAGATGCCCGTGTCGTACACGGCACAATTGGTGATCGTGATATTTTCAAATCCACCCGTCGAGTCGGTGCCAAATTTTATCGCGCTGCAAAGCGTGCTGAGGGTGCAGTTGTCCACCACCACGTTCCGGCAGCCGCGCGGAGAAGTGCTCTTCAGGCAAATGGCATCGTCGCCGCACCAGATGTTGCAGTTCGCGATGCGGACGTCGTTGCAGTCGTCAATGTCGATGCCGTCATTGTTAACGTTCACTCGGCTCGCCACCGTAATGCCGTCGATCAACACGTTCTCGCAAGCCAGGTAATTCTGTACCCACATGGCGGAATCCCGCAGAGTGACGTCTTTCACCCGAACCTTGCGGCACTCGCTGAACCGCAGCAGCAGCGGGCGGTCACGCTCCGCCATACCGGGATGGCGGAAGGCCGCGCTGGCGCCTTGGCCATCAATGATTCCGCTGCCTTCGATGGTCACGTTCTCCGCTTTCTCGGCGAAGATCAGGCTGCGGCGCGTGTAGAGCTCCGAGGAACGGGAGGGGTAGGCGGAAGGCTGCTCGGGAAAATCCTCGATCTGCGGGCTGCCGAGCAAGACGGCGCCGGTTTCGAGGTGCAGCGTGACATTGCTTCTCAGCCGAAGCGCGCCGCAAAGGAATCTTCCGTTGTGGAGGTAAACGCAACCGCCGCCGGCACTCGCGGCGGCATCGATGGCGGCTTGAAGCGCGGCCGTGTCAGGATGGCGGCCATCTCCGGAAGCGCCGTACTCGCGGGGATCGAAGCGGCCGGAGACCGTGTTCGCGGCGGGAACCGACCCTGCCACGGCTAACGGCGTTCCCAGCGCCAGGGGAAAGAGCTTCATGAATTCGGATCGGCGAAGTTTCATAACGAGCGGTATTCCACGCCAGGGCGGCCGGGGATAATGCGGCCGATGTTCCAGAATTTCTCCCGGCGTTTTTTCAGGGCGGAGGTTACCTTCGGCAGGTCGCGTGGGGAGATAATCAGGAGCATTCCCAGGCCCATGTTAAAGGTTCGCAACATGTCGTCAGCCGGCACGTTGCCCCGTTGCGCAATCAAGTTATAAATGGGCAGCACAGGCCAGCTTCCCAGGTCAACTTCCGCCCGGGCGCCGGCGGGAAGGATGCGCGGGGTATTGTCCGTAATGCCGCCGCCGGTAATGTGCACCAAGCCCTTCAACCAGCCGCGCGCGAGGAGCGGTTGAACGGTGGGCCAATAGCAACGATGCGGAGCGAGCAATTCGTCGCCCAGCGTCCGGCCGAGTTCCGGAATGGGCTCCGTCAAGGGCAGGCCCTCCTGCTCCAGTAAGACCTTGCGCGCCAGCGAATAGCCGTTGGTGTGCAGACCCAGCGAGGGCAGTCCCAGGATCACGTCCCCCGGCCGGATGTTGCTGCCGTCGATGATTCGGCGGCGCTTGACCCAGCCCACAATGCAGCCTGCTAAATCGTATTCATTCTCGGGGTAGAAGCCCGGCATTTCTGCGGTCTCACCACCCACCAGCGCGCAGCCCACCTTGCGGCAGGCCCCGGCCAGACCTTTGACGACCTCGGTCACCACCTTGGGGCGCATTTTCCCCGTCGCCAGATAATCGAGGAAAAAGAGCGGAGCGGCGCCGTGCACAGCAATGTCATTGACGCAGTGGTTCACCAAGTCCGCGCCCACCGTGTTGTGGCGATGGAGGGCAAAAGCGAGCTTCAGTTTGGTGCCGACGCCATCCACACTGGATACCAGGACGGCGTCGCGCGGGAACCCCTGCAAAGAGAAGAATCCGCCGAAAGCGCCAACCTCTCGCAAAACGCGGGGGTTGAAGGTGCTGCGCGCCAACTGCTTGATGCGAGTTTTGGCTTGGCTTGCCGCGTCGATATCGACGCCAGCGTCACGATAGAGCATAAAACAACGGGATACGGGTCGCGGGATACGGGACACGGGAAGGCCTCGCGGCCTTGGATTCGTCGGGGATTCGCGCCCAGTTCATGGAAGGCTGTTGCTCGACTCTTTAGCCCCTACTTCTTTATCTAGGTTTTAACTCTAGGGTCGTACTCCGGATCTCGGCTCGTTACTCTGACGCCCGAACCCCGTGTCCCGAGTCCCGTATCCCGTGTCCCTGCTCTTAAAACGTCTGCCCGGTTCTTGACCAGCGGGTATGTTTAAGGAAATTCCAGACAATCGAGGCGTCAAACTTTAGCCGCGCTTCCAAGGTCTCTGCCGTCCAGTCTTTGGTGGGTGCATCATAGGACCAGTACACAAACAGCGGCTCACCCACCACGTTCTCGAGCGGAACGAATCCCCAAAAGCGGCTGTCGAGAGAATTGTCGCGGTTGTCACCCATCACAAACAGATAACCGGGCGGCACGTGCAGGCCGTCGTCGCGGATGAATCTGGGCATTTCCCGTGACCAGGCGGGATCAAGTCCCCAGGCAGCGGGAAGGGTTTCGAGCAGACTCGGGGTGGGAGGAAAGTCATCGCGCAAAGGCAGCGACGTGGGATATTGGAATTGCGCGTAAGGCTCGAACAAAGGCCGCCCGTTGAGATAAACCTTTTTGTCTTCGATCTTCACGATGTCGCCGCCCACCCCGATCACGCGTTTGACGAACATCACGGAAGGATTGCGGGGATAACGAAAGGCCACAATATCCTGCCGATGAACTTCTTGGAATGACGGCAAGCGCAGCGAAGTGTAAGGCAAACGGGGACCGTACAGCAGCTTGTTCAGGAAAACGTGGTCGCCGATCAGGATCGTCGACTCCATCGACCCGGTGGGGATGACGGTGGCCTCCGCCACAAAGGTGCGGATACAAAGAACCCCCGCCAGCACAATCAGCAATGAGCGGAGAGTGTCCCACACGGTCTCCTGGCGCTGCGGCTTAACAGGCTGGCTTTCGACGGCCGGCTCGGGCTCAGGGACAGACAGATTCTCTGTGTTAAGTTCAGGTGTTTCCATACGTTTCAATCCCGATTACGTATTGCGATGAGCGGTTCCTGAATGGCGGTAGGGTACTCGCACGTATAACACGCATTGCAGTAACGGCCATCCGTGTCCCCAACGGCGCTACGCAACCCTTCGATCGAGAGGTAACCCAGGGTATCCGCGCCCAGGTATTCGCGGATCTCCTCCACCGAATGGGTGGCCGCAATCAATTCCTTGCGCGTCGGCGTATCAACGCCATAGAAGCAGGGTGACACCGTGGGCGGACAGCTAATCCGCATGTGTACCTCGCGAGCCCCCGCCTCACGTACGATGCGTACAATCTTGCGGCTGGTTGTCCCGCGCACAATGGAATCGTCAACCAGCACCACCCGCTTGCCTTCTATCAAGCTGCGCACCGGGTTGAGCTTCAGCTTCACGCCGAAGTCGCGAATGGCCTGGCTCGGTTCGATAAAGGTCCGGCCCACGTAGTGATTCCGGATCAGGCCAATCTTGAAAGGAATACCGGACTCTTCCGCAAACCCCGTGGCCGCGGGAACGCCGGAATCGGGGACGGGAACCACCACGTCGGCATCCACGGGATGCTCGCGCGCCAGGCAGCGGCCCAGCATCTCGCGGCTCTGCTGAACCGAACGGCCAAACACCATGCTATCCGGACGGGAAAAGTAGACATGCTCGAAGATGCACTGCGCCCCATGAGCGGGCGGGGCAAAATGCAGCGAAGTCACGCCCCGGCTGTCAAGAATCACCATCTCGCCGGGTTCCACGTCGCGGATATACTGGGCGTCAATCAGGTCGAACGCGCAGGTCTCCGACGCCAGAACGTAAGCGCCATCCAGTTTTCCCAGGCTCAGCGGCCGGAAGCCCCGCGGGTCGCGGATGCCGTAAATCGCGTCCTTGAAAAGCATGACCAGGGAATAAGCCCCCACCACCTTGTCGAGCGCTTCGGCAACAGCCTCGGGAATGCCGGACTGCCGCGAGCGCGCGAAAAAGTGCAGGATGACTTCCGTGTCGCTGGTGGTTTGGAAAATATCGCCACGCGCCTCCAGTTCCCGGCGCACGGCCGCGGCATTCACCAGGTTGCCGTTGTGCGCAAGCGCCACTTGCCCTTTGTGGCAGCTCACTTTCAGCGGCTGGGCGTTTCTCAGATCCGTATCGCCGGCAGTGGAGTAGCGCGTGTGGCCAATGGCATGACTTCCCGGCAAGCTCGCAATAACCTCTTTCGGGAAGACCTCTTCCACATGCCCCATGCCCTTCTTGCAAATCAAATTCTCGCCGTCGGAAGTGGCGATGCCAGCGCTTTCCTGGCCGCGATGTTGTAGGGCATAAAGTCCGAGATAGGCGAGCTTGGCGGCTTCCGGGTGTCCATAGACCCCAAAAACCCCGCAATGATCGTGAAACTTATCGAGAGTAAGCTCAATACTCGGGAAGAGCTGGGAGGCTGGCTCCAATGATTCTTCTCCAAATCGGGGTGGATGACAAGGGCTAGCTACGCGAGGTCCCGAATCCGTTCCAATTCGTACGCATCCAGCGGGATGAAAACGGCCTTCAACTCCATACACTATTCTGCTCTCTTTCGAAGGTCCGTGCAACTGGTTTCTGGGTAGCGGGTCAATTTGTTGTGGCACGGCCATCCTGGCCGTGACCGCTCACGGGCGGGACGCCCGTGCCACGCCTCGTGGCACGGCCATCCTGGCCATGACGGATCACCGTGGCGCCCGTGAATGTTAGTAGGCTACTAAGGCTACATGCCACTTTTTGTCGAGCTCGCGCCAAACGGCTTTCTCCTTTATTTTCATCAACATAATGGAGAGAATGGCGTAAATCATTTGTTTTCATCAACATCATGGAGAGCCGGAAAACAGACATTTTTCTACAGTTGTTTTCATTAACTTAGGAAGCTTGAGCCTCAATTTTTATTTCCCTTTTTCTCCATGACCCTGGCCGCAGAGGAATTCGATAAGTGATCTTTTTTCAATAAGATATGATTTTGCAAGATTTCCCCGATTCATCGCGAACCCCTTTTGTTTCTGTTACATCGTGGAGAGCCGCTTCTTTTTTTTCGTTCCGGATTCCGCATTTCAATCTAACTATCCTTATTTGAAGGATATAGAGCGCTAAGACATTTTGACGCTAAACAACGAACCCATTTGTTTTCTTAGACATAATGGAGAGCCGCGCCCACCTTTTTCGCCTGGGATCCCGTATTTCACCGTAAC
>Ga0209039_10000932_pt1 | contig 28303 bp, 28 predicted proteins | sample BogFormECP12_OM1_FD_188238 | JGI IMG/M metagenome (GOLD analysis project Ga0209039, IMG submission 188238) | Bog forest soil microbial communities from Calvert Island, British Columbia, Canada - ECP12_OM1 (SPAdes) (version 2) | ecosystem: Environmental > Aquatic > Freshwater > Wetlands > Bog ... | reverse complement strand
GGTGTCCATCGCCACGGCGCCGTGAACGGTCGATTTCAGAATCACGGTTCCGCGCGGGCGGGCCATGGCGACGGCCGCGCGCAGACCTTCGGGGTTGCCGGTGGCCTCTACCACCCAGCCATACTCGGCGGTGGGCAGCTTGCCGCTCGCCAATTCGGTGGCCACCCCGGTGGCGCCGGCGATCCGCAACTTCTCCGCGTGGCGGCCGAACAGGTGGACTTTCGCGCCGTGCGCGTTGAGCACCATGGCCGCCAGCAAGCCAAGCTTGCCATCGCCTAGCACGGCCACCGTTTCGCCCGGCGGAATCGAAACCTGCTCCAGAATTTCGCAGGCCGCCGCCAGAGGCTCCGTGAAGACCGCGCGTTCCATCGGAATGCCATCGGGTAGTACGTGCAGGTTGCTCTCCGGCAGCGTCAGAAACTCCGCAAAAGCGCCGGGGTGTTTTACGATGCCAAGCACCCTCCGGTTGGGGCAATGACGGCCGAGACCTTTCCGGCACCACTCGCACTGCGCGCAGGCCAGGTTGATTTCCCCGGTCACGCGCTTGCCGATCAGCGAGGGCGTGTCCGCCTCCACCACTTCGGCTACGAATTCGTGTCCCGGAGTCCCGGTGAACGCGTAGTAGCCGCGCTGAAGTTCGAGATCGGTGTTGCAGATTCCGCCCACCAGCAGACGCAGCAGCGCGAAGCCTTCCGGACGATGCGGAACCAGGATCTCGCGCGTGGTCACAACGCCGTCTTCCAGGTGGACTGCCAGCATGCCCTTATAATAAATGGTTCATGCCAGCCGAACTTGCCTGTTTCGATGAGCGCTGCCGCGCCCGGTTCCCCATCACCGACGTCATCTACAACTGCCCCCGGTGCGGAGCGCTGCTGGAGGCGGTCTATGGCAAGCCGGCGCAGCCCGCCGAGGAGTTGAAGACTCTGTGGCGCGCGCGGCGCACGTCAAACGCCCCGCTCGACCAGAGCGGCGTCTGGCGCTATCGCGAATTCCTTCCGTTCCTTTCCGATTACCAGGGCGTCGTTACGCTGCGCGAGGGCAACACGCCGATGCTCGAAGCGCGGCCGGCCGCCCGGTACGGCGGGCTCGACAGGCTGGTCTTCAAGCACCAGGGCTTCAACCCCACCGGGTCTTTCAAGGACAACGGAATGACCTGCGGCGTGTCGCAGGCGCTGCGCCTGGGAATGACGCGCGTGGCGTGCGTTTCCACCGGCAATACCTCGGCCTCCATGGCGGCCTACTCCAGCGCCGCCGGGTTGCAGCCCATCGTCTTTATTCCGCATGGAAACATCGCTTACGGCAAGCTGGCGCAGGCCTTGGAATACGGCGCGCGCACCCTTCAGGTGGAGGCCAATTTCGACCAGATCCTGGCCCTGGTGCGGCAGCTTGCCGGCCGTATCGGCATCTACCTGCTGAATTCCATGAACCCCTTCCGCATCGAAGGGCAGAAGACCATCATGGTGGAGATGATGGACCAGCGCGACTGGCGCGTGCCCGATTGGGTGGTGTTGCCCGGCGGCAACCTCGGCAACACATCGGCCTTCGGCAAGGCGCTGCGTGAGATGCGCGATCTCGGCCTGATCCCCCGCTTGCCCCGTCTCGCCGTGATTCAGGCTGAAGGGGCCGCGCCGTTCTATAATCTGGTGCGCGCGCCGGACCACTCGCGGTTGACCGCGGTCGAGCATCCACAAACGCTGGCCACCGCCATCCGCATCGGAGACCCCGTCTCCTGGCCCAAAGCGCTGTACGAGGTGACGTGTTCCGGCGGCGCCGTCGAGAAAGTGACGGAGCAGGAGATCGCGGATGCCAAAGCGATCATCGGGCGCTGCGGCATCGGATGCGAACCGGCCTCCGCCGCCACGCTCGCGGGAATCCGGAAACTCACGGCGGCTGGGACCATCGCCCGCGATGCGGATGTGGTGGCAGTTTTGACCGGAAGTGTTTTGAAGGATCCGGATTACATCTACCGGTATCATACCGGTGCGCTGGAAGCGCCCGATGGCATGCGAATTATGCCGAACTTCGGGAATTCTCCTACAGTTGTGCCGAATGACGCGGACCGAATTGCTGAATTATTGGGGAATTGATCTTAATACCCGCAAATGAGGGGTAAGCATAACCCGCAAATTAGACTGAGAATAGTCTTAGTCGTTCTATTGAATCAACCTAAGAGTTTTGGTAAATAAGTACTATGTCCGAAACTCGACTTCCCGCCTCCCCCGCTCGAGGAGTTCGGCAGGAACTGCTGGATCTCTACGACCGCCGCTCGAATATCGACGCCTTGATTCAATCATTGGAGGAATATGACCGGTTCCGCGCCTTGCGTATGGAACCTCGGCGCGCGAAGGGCCAGCACGCGCGTCATCTCCTCAGGATCGCCTGAATCCGGGCCGATAATTCAGCTTCCGAAGCCGCCCCGGGATGGTAGAAACGGACCACTCCCGCTCGGTCGATGAGGACCAGCGTGGGTGTCGTGCTGGCGCCATAGGTCAGGAAATTAGCGGCGCTGATGGGCGCCGGCATATCGGCCAAGGCTGCGTAATACCGGCGCCGCACCTGCTCGATGTATTGCTTCTCCGCGGCCGGACCGGCCTCCTCGCCCCCGGCGGCGTATCCATACAACTTGGTGGGACCGGCCAGGACCAAGCCTTGCGGGCCGTAAGTGTTCATCAGAGCGGCGAGCACCGGCGCTTCGGCTTTGCAGTCGGGACACCAGTGCGCCCAGAAAAAGAGCAGGACCGGGTGGCCGCGAAGCGCCGCCAGCGAGGCGGGCTTGGGGCCGAGCCAGTCGTTCTCTTCGAGGACCGGCGCCGGCTTGCCTTCCAGGGTCAACAGGTCGAGGTTCTTGCGTATGCGCTCCGCGAGCGAAGTGGCGCCGAACTGATCGAGCTGCTGGCGCAGAAAGGCTATCGCTTCCGGCCGTTCTCCACGGGCCGCGAGCGCCTGGGCGTGGACCTCGATGGAGGCGCCCAGGGCAGTGGGAAGCCAGCGATCACCGTCCAGCTTGCGAGTGCGCAGCAGTTCGAGAGCCAGCTTCCGGGTCTCGGCGGCGTACGACTCGGCCTGGTCGACTCTCTTGGCGTCGAGCGCACCGCGGGCCAGCCAGGAAAGCGCCGCGGCCATCTCCGAAGTGGCGCCGGTTTGAGCTTGATAGGCCCGAACCTCCCGCTCCGCGCCGGCGAAATCGTGCCGCGCAATGAGGCTGCGAACGTCGGTGACCAGGGAGGCGAACAAGAAGAAGAGCGCGGCCACCATCTTTCCATTCTACGGGCAGGCTTAAACCACCAGATGTTCGGCCAGCCACACGATGTAGCGGGCGTAGTCGGTATCTTCGGGCGGAAGCCGAAGCTCGGCGGAGAGCCGGTAGTTCACGCGGCCGACAGTGGAGCGGGCGATGGCCTCCAACTCTTCGGCGGAGTGGCCCGCGCCGGAGCAAATGCTGAGAGTGCACTGGTAATGGCGGGCGATCGCGGCGAATTCCTTGAGGTGCCGCGTCACGCCCTCGCCGCCCAGGTTGGGGGCCGCGAGTTGCGCGCCGTGGCCGCGCGCCTTGAGCCAGTGCAGCCAGAATACGAGTTCCTGGGGCGTGGTGGGGGTCGCCGCGCCCTTGAGCGACGGCTCGAAATCGAAGGACCGGCCGGTCTTCGCCGCCGAGCGCGCCTGGCGGATCCACTCGTGAAGCTGCTCGTTCGCCTTCAAGGCCGGGCCGAACTTCCAGGCGAGGCGCAACACGTCCGGCGGCGTGAATTCGTAGACCGCATCGCCGATCTCGAATGGGCGGACGAACTCGTCGAGCGTCCAGGCGTGGTCTTCCACGGTAGCGCCGTCTCCGGTTTCGCGGAACAGGCTCGAGGTGTCGGTGGAGAACCGAGTGAAGCCGGCGGCCTTGCGAATGGTCTCCCTGGCGCCTTCGACGTTGTCGCCCGCCGCCACCAACCGGACGCCCGCGCTGTATCCTTCACGCCATCCGGCGCGGATGGCGGCCCACAATCCCGCGTAATAGAATTCGCGGCCCGACGCAGCCGCGGCTCGATCGGCGGCCGTAGCGGCGAGGTTCCTGCCGCTGCGCTTGAGGATGGCGCGAAAGGCCTCAAACGCGGCGGGCAGGTCGCTCGAAACTGCGATCGCGGGACGCAAGCCCTGCGGGCGCGGCAGAAAAGCGGCGCCGACCCCGGAGACGAACTTCTCCAGGTTCTCGCAGTCGGAAGGCCCGAAAGGCACCGCGTTGACCACGATTTCAGGACCATTGGGCCGGCGCATACGGCCGATCAGAAGCGGCTTGTAGAAAATGCTGCTGGTGGGGGCCGTGGCGGACGCCAGGTGCAAAAGCAGCGGTTCGCCCCGGCCGGCATCGATGGCCAGGTAGTAGCTGGAAGGGTGCACGGGATCGCGCACCAGCGAGCCGAAGTACGGCGTAACGGTTTCCAGACGCAGCACCACGGCCCGCGCCGCCAGCCGATTGCGAACCTCGTCGTTAAGCGGCTTGCGCTCCGCCTGCTCGAAGACCAGGATGGCCAGTTCGGCCGCCTCGGAGGGCCGTAGCGGCAGGTCGAGCGGGACGGGGGTCACAGCAGTGAGCCGATGTACGACGTCATCTTGGCGTCCATCCAGTCGGCCGGCTCGGCCAACTTGAGGACCACCTTGCCGTGGGCATCGATAATGTAGGTCTCGGGATACATGTACGTGCCGTAGTCTTCGTGGATCTTCACATCGCGCGCCGTCAGAAACGCGGGAGTGTACTTGCGCAAGAAGGCGCGATATGCGTTCTCGTCCCGATCCACGCTGATGCCCAATACCACCACGCCCTTCCCGGAGAATTCCCTCGTGAACTGGCTCAGCGACGGGGTTTCCGTAACGCACGGCGGGCACCAGGTGGCCCAGAAGTTCAACACCAGCAGCTTGCCTCCGAAATCCGGCACGGAGACGGACCGGCCGTTGTCGGTGGCGATGGTGAATCCGGGCGCCGCATCTCCCGCAACCACCACGCGCTCGTGAATCGAGGCGTAGATGACATAGACCAGGGCCACCAGAAGCAGCCCGATGGCGATTCGCAGAAACCGATCGATTTTGACGCTATGCATAGGGGAAGACTATAATTAATTGTATCCCCGTCCAGACCCCCGGCGTCGAAGAATAGACCCATGGTGATCACCCGCAAAGTCGAGTTTTCCGCTTCCCACGTCTGCCGGAATCCGCAACTTTCCGAGCCCGAGAACCGGAAACTGTTCGGCATGGCGGCCAACCCCCACGGCCATGGACATAACTACGTGGTGGAGGTGAGCCTCGCCGGCGAGCCCGATCCCGTGACGGGGATGGTGCTGGATCTGAAGGAGCTGAAGGAAGTCCTCAACCGCGAAGTCGTGGAGCCCTACGACCATCGGTTCCTGAACTACGAAGTGCCGCCCTTCGACCGCGTGATTCCGACCACCGAGAACATCGCGCGCGACATCTGGCGGCGCGTCGAGCCGCACTTGAACCGGGGCGGCAACAAGTTGCATTCGGTTCGGGTGTACGAGACCCCGGACCTCTACGTGGATTACTTCGGAGAAGAACCGTGTTCCGCGTAACGCGCCGGTATGAATTCCCGGCTTCGCACCGGCTGCATGCGGCCGGGTTGAGCGAGGAAGAGAACCGGCGGCTGTACGGGAAGTGCAATCATCCTTACGGGCACGGCCACAACTACGTGGTGGAAGTGAGCGCGCGAGGGCCGTTGGATAGCGCGACGGGGCGCGCCGTGGACACCGTTTTGCTCGATGAGTTGGTGGTGCGGCAGGTGCTCGGCCGGTTCGGGCACCGCAATCTGAACGCGGAAGTGGAGGCGTTCGAACGCGTGGTGCCGACCTCGGAGAACCTCGGAGTCGAGATTTGCCGGAGTTTGAAAGCGAATTGGAAAGAGACGTTTCCGGGCGAGTGGCCGAAGCTGGAGAAGATCCGCATCGCCGAAACGCCGCGGAACATCTTTGAGATCAGGGCCGATGAAATCGAATAAGGCAATCGTAAAAGTAATGCACCCGAAACCGGCGGAGCCGAGCATCGCTCCGCTCATCAAGGAAGTTTTGGAGCGGTTGGGGGAAGATCCCGGCCGCGACGGGTTGCGGCAAACGCCGGACCGCGTGGATAAAGCGCTCCGGTTCCTGACCAGCGGTTACCGGATGGACGTCCACAAGATTGTCAACGGCGCCTTATTCGAAGTGAAGTACGACGAGATGGTGGTGGTGAAGGACATCGAGTTTTTCAGCCTGTGCGAGCACCACCTGCTGCCATTTTTCGGCAAAATCCACGTGGCCTATCTGCCGCGGACCAAGGTGATCGGCCTGAGCAAGATCCCGCGCATTGTGGACGCCTTTGCCAGACGCCTGCAAATTCAGGAACGCCTGACGCAGGAAGTGGCGCAGACCATTCAGGAGACCATCGACCCGCTGGGCGTCGGGGTCATCTGCGAGGCCCGGCACTTCTGCATGATGATGCGCGGGGTCGAGAAGCAGCACTCGGGCGCCATGACCAGCGCCATGCTAGGCGCCTTCCGCGCGCGCAAAGAAACCCGCGACGAATTCCTGGCCCTGGTGAATCACCGCGGCAACCAGTTCTAGCCGCATTTTCACCAGCCCATGTGGCGCAGACTCTCAGCCTGCCAGGCCCAGAGGGCGCCCCCGACTCCTCGGGACGCTCTTTTCTCCTTGCGCGACATTGCCGCCGTCGGTGTCGGCGGGCCTCCGTGCCCAGTGCCGCACATGGAAGACACGGATGGTTACGGTTTCCTTGTGAACTGCAAAGTAGATTTTGTACCGGCGGTTCCGCTTGCCGTAGAGGAGTAACCGGACCTCGGCCTCGAGTTGCCGCGACTCTGCAGCGAGCGGACACCGCTGAGGTGCAACGCGTAGCGTCTTGATCGCAGCCACGATGCCGTTGAACCAGCGCTCCGCGCTCTCAAAGCTGCCACGGTGGCGGATGTAAGCCGAAATGCTGTCGAGGTCCCCGAAAGCCTGTGGAGAGATTTCAACGCGAAAAGCCATGCTTCTTCCGAAGTTTCTTTTCAGCTTCGTCTAGTGCAATACCTTCGCCACGGTCAAACTGCGCCATGCCCTTGCGGATTGCCGCGAGTGTCTCGGCGTGTTCCAGGCGGTCCAGCATTTCCTGATAGCTTTCCGCATCCTGAACGACGAGCTCCGCCCGGCCGTTCACGGTGAGCACCAGCGGGGTCCTCCGCTGCTTGAGGCGGCCGACATAGTCCTTGATGTTGCGCTGGAACTCCGTTACCGAGCGAACTTCTCGCAGGTCGATCATAGCACCCTCATCATGTTTTAAGCAGACAATTACATGCTAACACGCCCGGGCATCCCCTCCGCCAGCGCAAAACCCGTGGAAATTGTTCCCGGACACCGGCCGACCTCCCAGTACTAGTGATTCCCAGAAGGCGCTCAAAAATATTCGTCTGCAATTCAGTGGCTGCTAGCAGACAAGGCTTGCTTAGCAACCCCAGATCGAACTCGCTCCGGACCATTCTCCAGGCACGCTTGCCCGCCGATCCCGTTTCTGAAACCTACTTGCAACTAGAAGATTCTACGGATCTTTCGCGTTTTTAGCTATTGACAATCTAGGGGCGCGCGGCCTATATTTAGAGCGGATGGAAGGCAGCTAGCTGTTGGGGTTGCCGGCCACCTGATTCAGTGTACGTGGATCCTCGGTAGGCGAGGCGTCCGCGCGGCAAACAAGCCGCTGCCCTCAGGCATCGAAAGATGCTGTGCGGAGGGTGACCAGGAACTCCCGGGTTAAGGGTTTTTCTAATGTGGCTGAGGTCCTCCCGATCTCTTACGGCGCGCGGTGCTGAAGCTTAGACCTGTGGGGGAATCCGGCTGCAATCGCTCGCGATAGGCGCCATTTCTCTACTCCGGGGGAAGTGGCTTTTTTCATTTCCCTCCTGAGCTTCAACTCGTCTCCAGAAAGGCTTATGGAACCGAACGACGACCAGCCTCCTAGTCGAGGCGGCGACTCGTGGCAGCTTCCGGTGGTGATCCGATTGTAGTCCCAATCGCCTCACCCGCCGCTTCTGCCACGCGATTTTACGGTGATGAACGCGGAGGGTGGAGGCTCTCGTAGTCTTTCTCCTCTTCGACATTTTAGTGCCAACAGCGCCGGCTTCGGCGCGACGCCCGTACTTTGTTCGTGCCAGGTGCGGGCGGGCTACGAGGGTAGGCATCGTGAACATTCTTTCCAGGCTCTACTACAAGTACAAGAAATTCCTCAAGATATTGAGGCTGTACCTCATCATTGCCGGCCCCGGCATCATCGTCATGGTGGCCGACAATGACGCTGGTGGCATCACCACGTACACTGCCACGGGCGCCCAGTATGGATTCCACCTCATCTGGTTTCTCATCTTATTGAGTCCGGTGGCCTACTACGTCCAGGAGATGACCGTGCGCTTGGGGGCCGTCACCAAGCGCGGCCATGCCGAAGCCATCTTTCATGCGCTTGGCGCGTTCTGGGGTTGGTTTTCGCTGCTCGACCTTGTCCTGGTGGATTGGCTGACCATGATCACGGAGTTCGTTGGCATGACCGCGGCGATGAGCATTTTCGGCGTGCCTCCCGTGGTCACCGTAATTGTGGCTTGGATCGTCATGGGCACGATGGTGCTCCAGGGCCGGTACTGGACCTGGGAGAAAGTCGCGCTGGTTTTCTGCGCGCTCAACCTGATCTACATCCCGGCGGCACTTCTGATCAACCCGCCAATCGACCAGATTCTTCGCGGCTCCGCATGCGCGTGAACCATCTTTCACTACTCATCGGCTTCGGCGTCTTCGCCGGCGCCACGCCCGTTCTCGGGCAAACGTCCGCGGGCCAAGTCCCGGAGGATGCCTCCTCCACTCAAACCGCAAGCCATGTGCCGGCGGCCCAGAGTCGCTGGACCATCCACTTCCAGGCAACGTCGATTGGACAGTATCACGGGGGCTTTCGCTCCCTCTACGAAGGCGAGAACAGTCTGCCGCCTCATCCCGAAAGCCGCGTATCGCTCACAACGACGATCTTCCTGGGCTTTCGCGTCAACCGCCATGTCGAACTGGTTGTGAATCCGGAAGTGGCGTGCGGCAGAGGTTTCGGCACGGTGTCGGGGATCGCGGGCTTCACCAACGGTGAGATTCCGCGCGTTTCCAGCGCCACGCCAACCCTATACCCGGCACGCGCGTTCGTCCGGACGGTCTGGGCGTTGGGTCCCGAGATCGAGTTTGTCGAGGACGGAGTTAACCAGATCGCCGAGAGCATGCCGGTCGAGCGGTTTACGACCATCACCGGCAAGTTCGCAGTCACGGACTACTTCGATAGCAATACCTATAGCCACGACCCGCGCAAGCAATTCATGAATTGGTCCCTGATGTACAACGGCGCCTGGGATTACTCCGCCGACACGCGCGGCTACACCATGGGGACCATGGAAGAGCTGAAGATGAAGAACTGGTCGCTGCGTCTCGCGGACGTGATGGAACCGACCACCGCCAACGGCCCGACGTTCGATACTCGGGTCGCGAGGAATCGTGGCGATATGGTCGAGTGGGAGCGCCGCTACACGCCGAGGGGGCGTTTTGGGGCGGTCCGTATCCTCGGCTTCGGCAACCGTGAGGACGCGGGTACGTACCGCCAAGCGCCGCGGGTGAACGGAGTCCCGGACCTCGCGCCCACGCGCCGGAACGGGACGCTCAAATACGGATTTGGCGTGAACATGGAGCAGTCCATCACCTCCGCCATCGGCGTTTTCGGCCGCTATGGCTGGAACGATGGCAAAACCGAGACGTGGGCATTCACCGAGATCGACCGCTCGCTGAGTGGCGGGATCTCGATCGACGGGAAGCTGTGGAAGCGAAAGAGCGATCAGATCGGCGTCGCCGGCGTGCGCAATTACATATCGGGCGACCACCGGGTTTTCCTTGCCGAAGGCGGCATGGGCTTCATCATTGGCGATGGCCGGCTTGATCATTATCGGCCGGAGAATATCGTCGAGGCGTACTACGCCTGGCAAGCGACGAAACAGTGGACGATCACGGCTGATATTCAGCATATTGGGAACCCGGCTTACAATGCGGATCGGGGGCCGGTTTCGGTCGGCACAATCCGTCTGCATTGGGAAAGATAGACATCGGAATGAACCGTCGGGACAAGAGAATGATTACCACGGACGAAATTGCGCGCCTTCGGAGAAAGGCGGCGGAACTGATCGAACAAGCCGCGCGACGCGATAGGCCGTTATCGCCCCCGGAGGATGCCGAGATCCTGGCCTTGCTGAAACAGGCTCAGGAGCTGGAAATCCATGACAAGCAGGGCAAGAAAGCGCACGACCCGGCCGAATGACTTGAAACGCCCGCCCTACGGCTCGATCACGATCTGCACGTGGTTCGACTCCTGCCCGCCGGCGCTGACGTGCAGCTCCGACACTCCGGCATTCATCACCGCGGGCAGTTGCACCTCGATGAGATAGAAGCCGATGTAGCCCGGCGCCAGCGTGGCGCGCGATACCGCCACCGGCGAGCCGTCGAGAAAAGCCCGGATCGAGGCCGCCACCACTGGCGGGTCCTCCAGCGGCGCGGCCAGGCCGGTGGGCCAGTCGGGCCTCACCTTTCCCAGCCCCGTCGCCATGATCTGAACTCGCCCGTTGGAGTGCGCCGTGTTGCGCGCGTCGATCAATAGCCCGCTGTCGCCGTCGTACAGCCAGGGGGCGCCGTCGTGGCCCACGAAAATCGCCGGCGAAACCGGCTGCACCGGCTGCGTCAGCGTCACCCGCCCGGCAATAGTTTCGAATGCCAGCGCCACGTTCGGCCCCACGGCTTCGAACGGAACCTGGATCTGCGATTCGGTATCGGAGGCCGCCAGCACCGGATAGTTCAAATCGCCGCCGCGCACTGCGTTCACGCGCCCGCCAATCACGCTAAGCAGCGATCCCGGAGCCGCCGCGCGCGTGCTGAAGTCGGCCGCGTTCACGATCCGCAAATTGCGCAGCCGATGCGGCGCAGCCGCGGCGTAAACGCCGTGGCCGTCGAGCGCCGCGTACAACTGCACTCCCGTCGGATCCAGGCGCACATCGGTGGCGGCCGCGGCCGGCAGCCGGTCCGACAGGTTCAACCAAGTCACCGAATCCGGCCGGCTGGCGTTTTCCAAATCGACGCTGGCGAAGAAAACACCTTTATCGGTGGCCACATAAACCGCGCCCGCCGCGCGCTCGGCCGTCACCCCGTGCGCCGGAGCGTCGGGCAGGTTGCCGTCCAGTGGGTCCCAGAAGTTGCCGGCATTGGTGGTGCGGAGCACGTGCGGCCCTTTTTCGCCGCCCAGCGCCGCCAGCGCCACGCGGGGCTCCGCGGCGTCCACAAAAATGCGCTCCACCGGACCGCCCGCCTGCCACGGCGGGGCGGGGAAGGTTCGACCGCCGTCGAACGAAACCCAGATCCGGCCGTCGGAAGAGCCCGCATAAACCACGTCGCCGGACGAGCCGGCTACTGTAATGTCGGCGCGCACCGCCGCCGAATACCGCTGGCGCAGCACCGCTTCATTCAGCAGTTCCGCCCCCGGCGCCGGAGCCCACACCGAGCTGCCCGGCGGCAATTCCAAAACCCCCAGCCCATCCGCTTGTATGCGCGCGCCCGCCCCGCCGCTGGGTGTCGAGAGAATCCGCCGCACCGCCAGGTTCGGCAGCGACCGGTTCAACCCCGCCCAGGACGACCCGCCATCCATGGACCGCCAGACACCGTAATCGTTGGCCACTACCAGTTGATCCGGGTCCGCCGGCGAAATCGCCAGGCTGTGTTGCCCGAAACCCACCACCGATTCCGACTTGTACGCCGTAAGGTTGATCCAGGAATGTCCTCCGTCTTCCGAGCGCAGCAGTTGCCGCCCCAAGGAGTACATTCTCAGGGGATTCGAGGCGGTGGAGACCACGCGCGCCCCAGGCTCGGGCAGCCGCGCGGCCGTGGCTGGAACCGGAGCGTTCGCCTCGGCAACATTAGCGGCCACCGCCCACGTCTCGAAATCGGCGGTCTCAAAGACCTTGCCGGAGGGCGTGCGGGCGAAGAGCAGCGAGCCGTCGGCGGAGTACCACACTCGCTCCACCGGCCCCGTGGCGGGAGAGGCCAGCATCAGTTCCACCGACGAACCGCCGACCTTCCGCCAGTCCGGCGTCTGTGCCCCGGCCAGAAACACCCCGGCCAGCACGAGACCGATGAGCCGCATTGGAACGCGTATTGTTCCCTTATGACACACTGCCGGTTTCATTTTAGCCTATTTTGGACCCCGCCACATCGATCAACCCGCTGAATCTGCTCACTTTGAAGAAAATTTTGCTCGCGGCCCCCTGTTTGCAAAGCATGTTTAGTGCTAGACTAATTGAGTCTGCGCATCGAAGCAAGGGTTTAGGATGCCCGGCTCCGGAAAAGGTGTTATGATTTGGCGTATGACGCTGTCGGGGATGGTGCGCCCGCTCCTTGTGGCGGCAGCCGTCCTTGTGTCTCTGGCCCCGCTACAGGCTCAGGATACCGCGGCCAAGGCGCTCGTCGTCAATGGCGATGTCTCCGTACTCCGCGATAACAACCCATGGGCTCTGTTTGAAGGCAACACGGTACGGCCCCAGCAGATCGTAAAGACCGGGCCGGATGGCTATGCCAGGTTCCAGGTCTCCGACGGCAGCACCTTCGAAGTCTTCCCCAACTCGCAAGTCGTATTCCGCGCTAATCCACCGAATTGGAAAGACCTACTGGACGTTGTAATCGGGCGCGTGAAAGTTTACATCCAGCATCTCAGCGGCGTTCCGAATCCCAACAATGTCTCCAGCCCGACGGCCGTCATTTCCGTGCGCGGCACGGTCTTTGAAGTGGTGGTGGAAGACCAGGACGGCACCACCTTCGTCAGCGTGGATGAGGGCTTGGTGGGGGTTCGTAACAGGACTGTGGCGGGCACTGAAGTACTCCTCGAACCCACCCAATCGATCCGCGTATTCAAGAACCAGCCGCTGGCCCAGAAATTGGTAGATAAGGGCACTATTGTCCGTGGTGTTGTCAGGGCTATCGAGGACGCAGCCCGAGTGGCGCTCCAGCGCCAGGTTGGTGGCGGAGGAGTAGGCTCGACACCGACATCCACCGGCCCGCAGGGCGACAAGAAGCCCACCACCACCGCTCCTCCGGCGCCTCCTTCGACGCCGCCGCCTCCGCCCCCGCCAGGCGGGTAATTAGGGGCCTGACCACTCTGTCCCAAGGCGCAGGGGGTGCCCATGTGGGGCCCTGCGCCGCCGCGGACAGAGCAGTCAGTCCCCGGGCCTCCATCCGGTGTATGGTCCCCTCTCGTGATAAATTGAAAACAGCCATGTATCGCGCCCTGCGAGGATTGACTCTTTGGGCCTGCGCCGCGGCGTTGTACGGCCAGGCGCAGCCCGCTCCGCAAAAGCCGGCCGGCCTCGAGCCCGAGTGGGATATCGGTGTGATCTTGCAGGAAATGAGCGCCCACGCCGGACGCCTGCTGCCGGTGCTCGACCAGGTCGACGTGAAGGCGTGGTTGCGGAAGGGCGCCTCGGATACCTACGCCGCGCAGTTGCAGTCCAGCAAAGACCAGGCTAAGGCCTTCGCCGATGGCGCCAGGGATCTGGCGCGCAACCCCGAGAAACTGTCGGTCTCGCTCGAACTGCTCTTCCGCATTCAGGGCCTGGAGAGCATGCTTGGTTCTCTCGAGGAGGGGACTCGGAAATACCAGGATCCCGCGCTCGCCCAGACGCTCGCCAGCCTGGCAGCCGAGAATGGCCCCAATCGCGACCGGTTTCAGAGGTACATCGTGAATCTGGCCGCCGAGCGCGAGCAACAGTTTGACGTAATGGACCGTGAAGCGCAGCGCTGCCGCGGCATCCTGACCGCGCAGCCCGCGGCCGGAAGGAAGAAATAACTCAACCCATGCCTTTCACGTGCAGCATTTGTGGAGAGGAATCCACGCGCATCTGCGCGCAGTGCACCAAGGACGCGTGCGATAACCATCTTTGCGAGAAATGCTTGCGCTGCAGCGACTGCTGCGAGTGCGAAGTGACCCTTTCCGAGCACGGCGCGCCCCCTGCCCCCGCCCCCAACGCTCCCTGACGCCGCCCCCCTACAGCGGCGTGATCGGCTTGGTATCCGAGCCGGTGCGGAACTGATGGTGGAGCGCCTCGCTGGGCGGCGGCGTCAACAGATGCGGGCGCATCATTACCAGCACCTGGTCGTTGCTCCGGTCGTGCTCGTGGGTGCTCAGCAGCGCTCCCAAGTAGGGTACTCGCGACAGGCCCGCCAGCCCGGCGATGGTGCGCGCCTCGCTCGGATTGAGCAGGCCGGCCACGATCGCCCACTCTCCCATCACCAGCCGCGTCTTGGATTTCAGAACGCGGTTGGAAATGATCGGGATTCCATTCTCGGCCTGCCCCGACAGCACTTTGAATTCGGCGTCGATATCCAGCGTCACATCGTCCATGCCGTGCACCGCGGGGGTCACCTTCACGCTCAATCCGAGGTCTTCGAAGGTAACCGAGGGCGGGGGCGTATACGCGCCGGCGCCTGAAAAACTCGCCGGGCCGTAATAACCTGAGGTCAGAATGGGATAGCGGTCGCCCACGTGCAAAGAGGCGGGCTGGCCGTCCAACGAACGCATCTCCGTCTTGAGCAGTAGCTTGCTCGAAGAGTCCGACATCCTGGCCACCAGCGAGGGATCGACGATCCCGATTCCCATCAGCGTCTTCCCGCCGCCGAACGCCAGCAGCCTCGTCACGCCCGACAACGAAGGCGCATTGTTCAGATACGTGGTGAGCGCCGTGAGCGGGAAAGACGTGGGGAGGTCGATGCCGTAGGTGATCATGTTGTTGCGCGTGACCTCCAGAAACTCCAGGTCCACCATCACCTGGGCGCGCGGCTGCATCAGTTCCTCGAGCAGCGCGCGCGCCGGCAGAACCTTGGAGATGCGGTCGCGGAAAATCACCACGTTCTGTTGCACATCCCACGAGGCCTTCTCGATGGCCAGGGCCTGCTGCACCGCCGTGATCATGGCGTTGAAGTCCTGCTGGTTGGTGGCCTCCGGCAGATGCACCTCCACGGCCACGGCCGGCTCCGCCTCCTGGCGTTTCTGCGGAGTATCTTTGGCCACCAGGAAGAGCTTGCCCGAGAGCGGCACGACGAATGAGTTGGTGGCCGCTTCGAGATCGTGCAGCGCTTCGCGGTAATCCACGCCTTGCAGTTGAAAACGGAACGCTTTGATGGGCTGATAATCGCCGTCGAAAACGCAATCCAGCCCGAAAGCGTGCGCCACCTCTTCAAACAGTTTCTGGGAGTCGCCGCTCAGATCGAAATCCTTGGTTTCCGGGGTCCCCTTCAATTCCGTCGGTGGCAGCGGCTGCCGCGCCTCGGCCAAGTCCCGCGCGCTGGGCTTGTCGAACTGCCGTTCCGGAGGAACCGGAGTTTCCGAATCGACCGCGGCCTCCGGCGGCGGCGTCAGTTTCGCCTCCAGCGCGGCGCGCGACTTCACCGCCTGGCTGCGCAACCAGTAGTTCCGGTTCTTGGGTTCCATGAGGGCGGCCTGGGAATACAGCAGGAATGCCTGGGCCATGTGGCCGCCCTTCTCCGCGTCGCGGCCCTGCTCATAGAGGTCCCAGGCGGAAACCTCCTGCGCCATCAGGCGCCCGGCCACCATCGCGCATAGAAGGAACACACTTCGCCGCACATTAAGGTGACGCCTCACTGGAGGTGAGCGTGCAAGTTGATTAGTGGGGCGGACGCCCCCGTCCGCGCCGGACCCCCTGGTCCGGCTCTTCCTGCCCGCCCGATTGTTTGCAAGAATCGGACTATGCAGACGATCGGGCGTATTTTGACGAGGAATCCGATGGAGCTGGCGGGGCCGCTCGCCATATTCCTGGTCATTTTCATCATCGGGTGGGCGGTCCGCCGGTTAATCCTGGGAACCCTGCGCGCCTGGACCGCGCGCACCGGCAGCCGCGCCGGCCTGGTCATTGCCGAGGCCCTCAGCGGTCCGATTCTCATCTGGGCCGCGATCCTCGCGTTGCACGCGGCGCTCCAGTCCTCCAGTCTCCCCCGGGCGTTCACGGACGGGGGCGCGAACACGTTGTTCACGCTCTGGATCGTGTCTCTCACGATCATGTGCATGCGCATCGCCCGCGACTCGATTCGCTTCTATGGCAGCCAGATCCCCGGCGCTCTGCCGGTGGCCACCCTCACCCAGAACCTCGCCCAGATTGCGGTGGTGATTCTGGGGGCGCTGGTGCTGCTCGATCACTTCCACGTTTCCATCGCGCCCATGCTGACGGCTTTGGGCGTGGGCGGCCTGGCAGTGGCCTTGGCGATGCAAGACACGCTCTCCAATCTGTTCGGCGGCTTCTATGTCGCGGTGGCCGGGCAAGTCAGGCTGGCGGACTACATCAAGCTGAACACCGGCGAAGAGGGATACGTCACCGACATCGGCTGGCGCAGCACCACCATCCGCAGCCTCGGGAACAGTCTGATTATCGTGCCCAACGCCAAACTGGCGCAGGCCATCGTGACCAACTACGACCTGCCGGACAAACGCATATCGGCCGCGGTGGAAGTGCGCGTGAGCTACGATTCCGATCCCGACCGCATCGAGCGCGTGCTGCTCGATGTGGCGGCGCGGGGCGCGCGCGAGATCGCGGGCATGCTGGCCGATCCGGCGCCCTCGGTGACGTTCGACCCCGGGTTCGGCGATTCGGCGCTGGGCCTCACGCTCAACTACCAGGTAGCCGAGTTCGCCAGCCAGTTCAGTGTGCGCAACGAACTGCGAAGGCGGATCTTCCGCCGCTTCAGAGAGGAAGGCATCCGCATTCCGTTCCCCGCCAGGGCCGTCTACATGCACTCGCCCGAGCCGGACGATCCGGCCGCATAAGCTGTTTGCCGCTGGCTGGCTTACGTGGTATATTTGGAGCGCGTTTGATAGCTGCCGCGTTTCTCCCCGATTGGCCCGCTTTCAAATTGTCAGGAGAATTGAGTGAAGAACATCTTTGTTGGCAACCTCGATTTCAACGTTACGGAAGAAGCAGTCCGAAGCCTCTTTGAGACACACGGCGCCGTGAACAGCGCTCGGATCATGACGGATCGCGACACGGGCCGTTCGCGCGGCTTCGCCTTCGTCGAAATGGAAAACGAATCGGAAGCGGACCAGGCGATTGCCGCTCTGAACGGCTACACCTTGGAAGGAAGGGCTCTGAACGTGAACGAAGCGCGTCCCAAACCGGACCGTGGCTTCGGCGGCGGTGGCGGCGGCCGACCCGGCGGCGGTGGCGGACGCGGTCCCGGCGGCGGCAACCGTCCTCGTGGCGGCCGCCGCGAGCCCCGCTGGTAAAAAGGTCGAGGCATGCCTCGACCCCACTGCGGCGCGGTGTAGGGGCCGGGCGGCCCAGAGGGCACCCCGCGGCCCGATGCGCCCCTAAACCCCCGCGGTCCCGTTCTCCAGGAACGCCCGCAGGCGATGGCTGCGGCTGGGGTGACGCAATTTCCGCAGCGCTTTGGCCTCGATCTGCCGGATGCGCTCGCGCGTCACGGCAAAGTTTTGCCCCACTTCCTCGAGCGTGTGCTCGCTTCCGTCGTCCAGGCCGAACCGCATCTTGATGATCTTCTCTTCGCGCGGCGTCAGGGTCTTCAGAACCTGCGCGGTCTGCTCCCGCAGGTTCAGATTGATCACCGCGTCCGACGGTGAAATCCCGTTGGCGTCCACGATGAAATCGCCCAGGTGCGATTCCTCTTCTTCGCCGATGGGCGTTTCCAGCGAGATCGGCTCCTGCGCCACGCGCAGCACTTTCCGCACCTTCGAGACCGGCAGTTGCAGCCGTTTGGCGAGCTCCTCGTTGGTGGGCTCGCGCCCCAGTTCCTGGATCATCTGGCGCGATGTCCGGATGAGCTTGTTGATGGTCTCGATCATGTGGACCGGAATGCGAATGGTGCGCGCCTGGTCGGCGATGGCGCGCGTGATGGCCTGCCGCACCCACCACGTGGCGTAGGTCGAGAATTTATAGCCGCGGCGGTACTCGAACTTGTCCACGGCCTTCATCAGTCCGATGTTGCCTTCCTGGATGAGGTCGAGGAATTGCAGCCCGCGGTTGGTGTAGCGCTTGGCGATGCTCACCACCAGGCGAAGGTTGGCCTCGATCAACTCCTTCTTGGCCGCTTCCGCCTCCTGGTGGGCCTGGGTGATGATCTCCAGCGTCCGCCGCAGTTCCGCCGCCGATGCTCCGAAACGCTCTTCGTTCTGTTGCAGCCGCTGGCCCAGGCTGCGTTGCTCCTTGCGCAGTTCCTTGATGCCTTCGGCGCGCGCGCCCGGCCAAGTTTCCAGCTTCTTCTGCACGCGGGCGATCTCTCGCTCGAGCGGCTTCAGCTCATCCACCGCCGCCCGTATGCGGTCGATCAAATGGCGGATCACCGGCGTCTGGAACTTGATCCGCCGCACGAAGCGCGAAGTCCGCACGATCAGCCGCCCCAACTCCCACAACTGACGCCGGTACTGCTTGGGCTTCATGCCGCGCGGAATCGCTTGCAGCTTCTGCCGGCACTGGAGGATCTTTTTGTAATGCCGCGCGATGTCGTCTACGCGCTTGCAGAATTCCTTGCGCTTCTCTTCCACCAGCTCGTCGGTCAGGATGGGATCGGGAATCTGGACGACATCGCGCGCCGAAATGTTGTTCCTGGCCGTTTCTTCGCCCAAGACCACGATCTCCTGGATCACCAGCGGGGCGCGCGCGAGCGATTTGAGCGCCGCGTTCTGGCCGCGTTCGACACGGCGCGCGATTTCGACCTCGCCCTCGCGCGTCAGCAGCGGGACCGTGCCCATCTCCCGCAGGTACATGCGCACCGGGTCGTTGATCTTCTCGCCTACGCCGGCGGGCAGGTCCAGGTCGAGGAGATCTTCCCCCTCCTCGAGCTTCTTCTCGAAGTCCTTGGGCTCTTCCAGGATTTCGATGCCGGCCGTGTCCAGGCCCGCCAGCACGTCTTCGAGTTCGGCGCCTCCCGCAAGATCTCCAGGCAGGACTTCGCTGACCTCGTCGTACAAGACGTAGCCCTTCTCCTTGCCCATCTGTACGAGACGGTTCAGACCTTCGAATTTGTCCTCAAGCGCCACTGAATCCCCGCCGCTTTTCCCACGTAACGGAATCGAGCCTATTGTACCCCACGGCGCGTAGCACTTCCCTGCTCCCGCGCCGCCCGTTCCAGCACCTGCAACTCTCCGGTCAGCCGGAGCGCCTCTTCCCAATTGCCCGCGCGCTCCGATTCGTGAATGCGCGCCTTTAACTGCGACCGCCGCTGCTGCTCCCCAGTGCGGCGCATGCTCCCGATGGCCGCCAGCACTTCTTCGTGCGAAGCCAGCGCATCCTCGTTCAACACCGCCTGGGCCAGAAGGTTCTGATCCGATTCCTCCAGGCGCGCGTGGACCTCTTCGAAACTCAACCGGCCGCCCGTCTCATGGAGAGCGAATATCGCCTGGAAGATGCGCCGCGAAGAAAGGCTGTCGATGGCCTCGATGGACTTCAGCTCCCCAATCACCTCGCCCGGCAACTCCGGCTGCGCCAGCAGCGCGTTCAACAGCATGCGCTCATCGTGACGCAGCGCGATCCTGGGGCTTTCCAGAGGCTTCTCCCGCCGTTCCGCCACGCCTTTGCGAAAACTGTCCAGCACCATTCCGCGCTCCACGCCCAGGTAGCCCGCCACGTCGTTGGCGATGGTCATGCGCTCCAGCCGGTCCGAGATGCGCTCCACCGCCGGCATCAGAGACTGCAACACGGCCACCTTGCCTTCCGTGGTGCGCATATCGTGCCTGGCGCGCACCCGGTCCGCCAGCCAATAAAAGTACCCCTTGGCCCCTTCGAGCCGCTCCTGGTACGCCGCCGCGCCGCGCTGTTTGCAGTACTCGTCCGGGTCCAGGCCGCCGTCCAGTTCCATGATGCGGACTTGCATGCTCTCTTCGAGCAGCAGGTTGATGGACCGCTCCGCCGCGTTGGCGCCGGGCGCATCCGGATCGAAGTTCACCACGATCTTCTGCGTGTGGCGCTTCAGCGCCTGTACCTGCTGCGCCGTCAGCGAGGTGCCGCAGCTTGCCACCACGCCGCGGAAGCCGGCCGCGGTCACGCCGATCGCATCCATGTAGCCCTCCACCAGAATGACCCTGTCGTCTTTGCGAATGGCCTCCTTTGCCCGATGCAGGTTGTAGAGCACGTAGCTCTTCTTATAGATCGGCGTTTCCGGCGAATTTAAGTACTTGGGCTCGTCCTCGGCCGCAAGCGCGCGCCCGCCGAACCCGATGATCTTGCCCGATTCGTTATGAATGGGGAACATCAGCCGGTTGCGGAAGCGGTCGTACAGGCTACCGTCCTGCCGTTTGCCCACCAGTCCCGCTTGCTCCATCTCCGCCGCGGGGAAATTCCGCTGCTCGAACAGGCGCAGCAGCGCGCGTCCCGAGCGGTCCGAGTATCCCAGCCCGAATTGTTCGACCGTTTCCGGCGCGACGCCCCGCCGCGCCAGGTAACCGCGCGCCGCCTCCCCTGCTGGCGAGTTGAGATGGGCGCGGAAACTCTCCTGCGCCATCTCGTGCATCTGGTAGATGGCGCCGCGCAGCTTGGAATCCTCGTCGGCGTACTGCGAGCGCTTGGGCATGGGAATCCCGTAGCGCTCCGCCAGCAGTTTCAGCGCCTCGTAAAAGCTCAGGCCTTCCTTCTCCATCACGAACTTCACCACGTCGCCGCCCGCGCCGCAGGAAAAGCATTTGTAGAACTGATGCACCACGTGGACCGTAAAGGAAGGCGTCTTTTCGCTGTGGAAGGGGCACAGCCCCATGTAGCGCTGCGTGCCGGACTTCTTCAGCCGCACATATTCCCCGACGACGCCCACAATATCGACCGAGGACTTAAGCTGCTCGACGAAATCCATGAAACCCCTTGTGGCTATTATCCCGCACCCGTGCGGCAGGCGGCGGTTACCGGTGCGCGGCGATTACCCTCGGAATGCCGGCCAGGTCGGGCTCGATGCGCACGCAACTGCTGCGACGAGTGGAGACCTTCAGGAAGCCAGCTTCTTCTTTGCCTCGGTAAAAGCGAGTTCTTCGAGTTCAACTCTCTCTCGAACGACCCGCTCGACCCACTGGGCAACATCGGCCTCGCGGTGAAGCCTGGCCAGGAAAGCTGCGCGTGCCGCCAGTTCGCCGGGAATCGCCAGAGATGCTGGTTTGGACCGCTTCACTCGAATGGGCGCTTCCCATGCGGAGTCGTCGGCCGCTTGGGAAATGACGATCCGATCGATTCCTTCCTGGTCGGGCATTGTGGTTTTCTTGTTCTTCTTTGTATTCATAAAGGCCAGCCTGTAATGATGCGAACCACATTCTTCGGCTTCATCTGGAAGATGATCTTGAGTCTCCTGCCGCCGAGCGTCCTGCCGATCAACTGGTGACGGTCACGATAGGTTTTGTTTCGTCGAATCTCGAAGTCCGAGAAAAAGCATTCGACGGCTTCGTTGAAAGTGACCCGATGCTCGAAAAGCTTGTCGCGTTCAAAATCGTATTCGAAGTTTGATGGCGTGAACCGATGCCAGTTGGCCACCCTTCATTCTACTGCCGTTCCCTTCTGGCTTAGGTGGCATGACGGGGCGGCGGCGCCGCGAGGTCCGCGTGAAACTGCTGCTGCGGCGCTATTTTTGCGCGTTCAATGCTGTCAGCGGCAGCAGTTTAATAGCGCCATCCTTGGAGCCAAGAGCGAGAATTCGTCCGTCCGGGCTAAAGCCCCACGTTGATGCGGTGTCCCATTCCTTGACCATCAGGCTTCCCGACTCTCGCCACGTAGGGGACTCCCAAAACTTCACGTTGCCGTCTCCACCTAACGATATGAGCCTGCTGCCGTCTAGATTGAAGGCCAAATCCTTAACCTGGGATCCAACCAGAAGGGTCTGTACCGACAGCCATGTGGTCGCTGACCAGAGCTTGATCGTCCTAAAATAGCCGCCCGACGCGATCAAGCGGCCATTCGGGCTAAACGCCACCGCCCCAACAGCATCGTCATGCTGTAGTGGGCCTCCAACGAGACGCCCCGTCTCTACCTCCCAGACCTTGACCGTCGAGTCGTCGCTTCCGGAGGCGAGCAACCGCCCATCGCCGCTAAAGGCTACTGAATTCACTGAATCGCTGTGCCGTAGTACGCGAACAACTCGGGCTGACCGCACATCCCAGATCTTGACGGTATCGCCAGTTGTCGATGCCAACCAGTCGCCGTCAGGGCTCAAAGCCAGGGTCGCAACTCCTTTCGTGTCGCTGAGCGTGCAAGCGAGACGGCCAGTCTCCACGTCCCAGACCTTCATTGTCTTGTCGGCACTACCCGAGGCTAACCAGCGGCCATGCGAACTGAAGGCTACGCAGGTCACGGCTCGTATGTGGTCGGCCAGCGTAAGTATTCTCCGCTGGTGTGCTACATCCCAAAGCGCAATGGTCTTGTCCTCGCTGGCGGAGGCCAGCAGGCGTCCGTCGGGGCTGAACTCTAAATCAGTAATCTCGTCATCTTGGTGCATGCCGGCGGTCGGTGCCCGGCCTCTTGGAACTACAAACACTCCGCAGATCACGAGCGCTGCCAGCAACACGCACAACATCGCGACGCGTGCCACCACGCGACGTCCTTTCCGAGTTTTCTGGTCTGCGACCAAGGCCGTCTTCAATTCGTTAGCGGTCTGAAATCGATCCTTGGGATTTTCTTCCAGGCACCTTCGAATGGCGCGATCGATATGCGCGGGAAGGTACGGATCTGCTTGGCGTGCTGCGGTGAAGCGTTCGGGGGTTCCGCGCACTCCGGTAAACAACTCGCACAACACGAGTCCGAGCGAATAGATATCGCTGGCAGGCCCGATGGCCTTTCCCTGCACCTGTTCAGGACTCATATACCGTGGCGTCCCAATGATCGTCCCAGACGCGCCCTCGCCGGCTTCAATTGAGCGCGCGATGCCAAAGTCCATCACTTTGACATGTCCCTCACGGTCAACCATGATGTTCTCGGGCTTCAGATCGCGGTGGACGATCTTCTTCTCGTGGGCAGCTTCGAGAGCGTCGCAAATCTCCTGGGACCACACCTGTCCTTGTGGCACCGAGACGCCTTTGACACGGTCAAGGATGCTTCGCAGCGTTTCCCCCTCGACATATTCCATCGAGATGAGAATCGTTCCGTTAAAGCGCTCCAGCGCGTAGGTACGGCATACATTCTTGTGCGTGATATCCAGTGCAAGCCGAATCTCGTTCCGAAATCGTTCGATCACTCGCTCGTTGTGAGCTAGAGAGGGGCGGAGTAGCTTTAAGGCCACGACTCTATCGATCTCACGGTCCCGGGCGCGGAACACGACTCCCATTCCGCCGCGGCCAATGAATTCGATGCCGTCGTATCGCTCGCCGAGCGCAATGAACATTTCAGCGTCCGGCGTAAAGGGCGTAAGCTCCTCGCGCAAGCCTGGCGTCGGGTAGGAAGTTCGTGCCTCAGAATCCGCGTCAAGCAACTCCTTCACCTTCCGGCGGAGTTCTTCATCGCCTGCGCAAGCTTCCGCCAGAAAGGCGGATCGCTGATCCTGGGTCCGCGTGAGGGCCTCGTGGAACAGTTCCGCAGTTCGGCTCTTCCGCTCTTCACGCGTCATCGCGGTGCCGCTCCGCGCAGTTGGACTGTGAGCCACGCCTTAGCGAATCTCCAGTCGCGCTTTACCTCTCGACGGAGACGCCCAAAACCTGGGCAATCTCGTCTTCCGTGCGACCTCCAAAAAAGCGCAATTCTACGACCCGAGACTGCCGTTCGTGCTCATGGGCGAACCTCTCAAGAGCTTCATGAACCTCCAAAAAAACACCGGGTTGCTCGCGCGCCATCACGAGCGATTCCTCTAATTGGATCTGCCGATCTTCCGCCGGCGCCGCTACAACACGGGGGGCCCCGTGCGCCACCACGAGCGAATCCTCTAATTGAATCTTCTTCTCTGCCCCTTCACGCCTTGCAGCCTTCTGTTTGCGCGCGTGATCTACCAGGATGCGCCGCATCTGCTGGGCGGCCACGCCAAAAAAATGAGCGCGGTTTTGCCAGCTCACCCGCTGAGGCATTAATTTGAGGTACGCCTCATGAACCAACGCGGTCGCCTGCAGGGTATGGTTGGGTCTCTCCTTTCGCATGTATCCCGCTGCAAGGCGGCGCAGTTCGTCGTAGACGAGCGGGATTACCTGATCGGCAGCGGTGCGGTTACCCTTGCGCATCTCGGCGAGCAGTCGCGTAACCTCACCCGAAGAAGACATTGCGTTACCTGAGCCTACCGACTATGAATTGTACCGCTTTGCCCATTCATCGGCTCAGGCAGATTCCAGAGGGATCTGAAGAGTGCTGGCGCTGGAATTCATCCCCCCTTTTTTTGCCGGCGTGACCGGAATTGACCATGTTTTCCGCGTGAGTAGCCGGAGGACCTAAGACGACAATGAGCCAAAATCAAGGGTACCCGGAACCTGCGGACGTAACGGGCTTCGGATTGACGCAGCATGCCAGAAGACGAATGTGCGCGCGCAGGATCACACTCGACGGCATTCGGGCCGCGCTCGACTATGGTCGCGTGTTTTACACACGGGGCGCCACGATCTACGTCCTGGGAAGAAAAGAGCTCGAACAATTCCGAAGAAATCATCTGGACATCTCACGGTGGAACGGACTGCAAGTTGTGTGCTCACAAGGCGGGACCATCTTGACGGCCTACCGCAATGAGAGTTTCCGAGGCCTCCGGCCGCACGGCAGCCTGCGTCAGCGAGCGCCCTTTGGAAGTAGCAGAACACCGAGACCACCGCTTTTCCATGACACCCTTTCTCAACCGATCTCGCGTTAAAGGAAGAAATGGCCAATCCGAACATCGGTCGGCCAGAAGGCCCGGAAGATGCGGCCCTGGTCCGTTTCTAAGGATGGAGTGTTTTGACTATGAGCCAACGAGACATGATGCGCAATCTCATCGCTAGGTATGGGAGCAACGAAAACAAGGTGTGCGCTGCCTATGCCGCTGCGGAAAGCCGTGGTGATGTTCCCCGGTACAGCAATAAGTACGGGCTCACGCCTGAGCAGTACGCTCGTAGGCTTTGGCGAGACGGCGAGCTCAAAGGCTGGTTTTAGCGGCCGGCGAGCCAACTATATAGACGCCCAGAATTGATGTTGCGGGTCAGGTTGTGGGGCAGGTTGGCCACAAGGCGATCTGCGCGCCGAGTGGGGGCGCCCTCTGGGCCCGGCCCGCGCGGCGATCACGCGTGGAATGCCGGCCAGGTCGGGATCGATCCGCACGTCCCGCCATCCGCTGAGAAGGTTGGCGACGTGGTCGCGGCTGCCGAAGCCTAGCTCCATGACAAGCCAGCCGCCGGGGCGCAGGACGCGCGGGGCATCGGCCACGATGCGGTCGTAGATTTCAAAGCCGGTCTCGCCGGCGAAGAGCGCTATGTGCGGTTCCCAGTCCCGCACCTCCCGCTGCAAGCCCTCGCGCTGGGCGATCGGCACATAGGGCGGGTTGGAGACGATCAGGTCCATGGCGCCGGCTGCGATGCCTTCCATCAGATCGCAAATCACTACGCGGACCGGCGCACCGAGGCGGCGGGCATTCCCGGCGGCCACGGTGGCGGCCGCCGGCGAGATGTCCGTGGCCCATGCCTCGGCGCCGGTTTCCAGTTGCAGCGTCACCGCCAGCGCGCCGGAGCCGGTACCGACATCCAGCACGCGTGCGGCGCCGCGCGCGATTTGGAGGGCGACTTCCACCACGTGCTCGGTCTCCGGGCGCGGAATCAGGACGTCCGGCGTCACCCGAAACTCGCGCCCGTAGAACTCCTGCCGCCCGGTGATGTACTGCGTGGGTTTGCCCTTGAGCCGCTCGTGCAGGTAGCGGCCGTAGTGCAGCCACTCCACGTCTTGCAGTTCCCGCTCGGGGTGGGCGTAGAGGTAGACCCGCTCTTGGCGAATGGCGTGCGCCAGCAGCACCTCGGCGGTCAGCCGCGGCACGGCGATACTGGCATCCTCCAGCAGGCGTACGCCCTGGAGCAATGCTGTGTCGACCGTCATGGGGGCTTCAGACCAGCGCGCCCTGATTGGTGTGCTGCTTCAGTTTCTCGGCTTGGTAGTAGGCGGTGAGGGCGTCGAAAATGGCATCCATCTTGCCCTCCATCACGAAATCCAGTTGATGCAGCGTCAAGCCGATGCGGTGATCCGTCACGCGGTTCTGCGGGAAGTTGTAGGTGCGAATCTTCTCGCTGCGATCGCCGGTGCCCACCATGCTGCGCCGCTCCGCCCCCAGCGCCGCCTGCTGTTTCTCCAGCTCCAGCTCGTAAAGCCGCGAGCGCAGCACGCGCTCGGCCTTGGAGCGGTTCTTGATCTGCGATTTTTCGTCCTGGCACGAGACTACCAGGCCCGTCGGCAAATGCGTGATGCGCACGGCCGAGTAAGTGGTGTTGACCGACTGGCCGCCGGGCCCCGAGGAGCAGAACGTATCGATACGAATGTCCTTGGGATCGATCTTGACCTCGACTTCGTCGGCCTCCGGCAGCACCGCCACGGTGATGGCGGAAGTGTGCACCCGCCCCTGCTGCTCGGTGACCGGCACGCGCTGCACGCGGTGCACGCCGCTCTCGTACTTGAGCTTGCTGTAAACGTTATCGCCGCTCACCAGGGCGATGACTTCCTTCAGCCCGCCCACGGCGGATTCGCTGGCGGAGGTCACTTCGATCTTCCAGCCCTGCGTTTCCCCATAGCGCGAATACATGCGGAAGACCTCGGCCGCGAACAGCGTGGCTTCATCGCCGCCCGTGCCGGCGCGGATTTCGAGCACCACGTTGCGGTCGTCGTTGGGGTCTTTGGGCAGCAGGAGCACCTTGAGATGCTCTTCCAGGCGGGCCAGCTCCGGTTCCAGACTGGTGATTTCTTCCTGCGCCATGGCGCGCAAATCGGGGTCGCCGTCCGCCAGCATGGGGCGCGCCTGCGAAAGCGCGTCCTCGTTCTTCTTCCACTCGCGGTACGCGGAAACCACCTCCGACAGTTCGCTTTGGGCCTTCGCCACTTTGCGGTACTGATCGGCGTCGCCGATCACGGCCGGGTCGGCCATCTGCTGTGTGAGAGCCTCGAAGCGTTCTTCGAGTTGATCGAGTTTGGGAACGAATTGCATGGATGGTCAGGCGATAACCAGTTGTCCGCCTTGCGCCTTTTCAAGAGCCATGGCGCCTTCGAGCGCGCAAATGGCGACCGCCGTCTGGTCGTCGGCCGGCGGTTTGGTAGTGATGCGCTGCAGCCAGAGGCCCGGCGCCGCGAGCGTGGCCAACAGCGAACCGCGGCGCTTGGCCGCGAAGCGGATCACCTCGTAGCTCAGGCCCGCGATGAGCGGCAGCAGCGCGATGCGCGAGAGAAGCCGCGGCAGGAACCCGTCGAAGGGGATGAGCGTGTAGATGGGGATGCACAGGATCAATACGACGAACAGAAAACTGGTGCCGCAGCGGGGGTGGAACGTGGTGAACCGCTGCGCGTTGGCGACCGTCACCGGCTGGCCCGATTCAAAATTGAAAACCACCTTGTGCTCCGCGCCGTGGTACTCAAACACGCGGCGGATGTCCTTCCAGAGCGAGATGGCGAACATGAACGCCAGAAAAATGGCCATGCGGATCAAGCCATCGGCGATGTTGAACGGCACGCGGCCGGACAGCACCGGGAACAGTTTCTGCAGCCTGGTCACCAGCAAGAGAGGCACGAACTTGTACATGAAGATGAACATGCCGAAGGTGAAAACCAGGTTGGCGGCAATGGCCCAGGCGGGAATTTCTTTTGGCGGCTCTTTGGTCTCCGCCTGCTTTGGGTCCTGTAGTGCCACGTTGGTGGAGAATCGCAGCGCCTTGAGCCCCAGCGTCATGGCCTGCCACAGGGTCCCACAGCCGCGAATGACCGGGTACTTGAAGATCTTGTGCTTCTCGGACATGCGGGCGAGCGGCGCCTGTTCGGTGACGATTTCGCCGTCGGGTTTGCGAACCGCCACGCAGTAACTGTGGGGAGCGCGCATCATGACGCCTTCCAGCACAGCCTGCCCGCCGACCAGGATCTCCTCGCCGTTTTCCATGGCGGGCATCAACTGGATCTGGGTGAAAAGACGAAAATACACGCGCAACGACACAAATCCTCTCCGTTACTTATTCATTATACGCGACTGGGGCGGCGCGGGCCGGGCATGCCCCATAAGCGCTAAGATAATAGTTGCTTTTTGTTCGCCTTTGGTCTAAACTCAGACCATGCTTGGCGCTCAAGATGAAAACTGGC
>Ga0209039_10000931_pt1 | contig 28306 bp, 21 predicted proteins | sample BogFormECP12_OM1_FD_188238 | JGI IMG/M metagenome (GOLD analysis project Ga0209039, IMG submission 188238) | Bog forest soil microbial communities from Calvert Island, British Columbia, Canada - ECP12_OM1 (SPAdes) (version 2) | ecosystem: Environmental > Aquatic > Freshwater > Wetlands > Bog ... | reverse complement strand
TGGCCAAACTGACAGAACTGTCGAATAGGGAATACGTGCCCGCCGTCTACTTCGCTGTGGTCTATATCGGCCTGAATCGGAAGGATGATGCCTTCCACTGGCTCGATAAAGCCTATGACGAACGTTGCGAATACCTGGTTTACCTGGGCAGCGAACCCATGGCCGACCCGCTGCGGAGCGATCCACGGTTTTCACGCCTCTTAACCCGTATCGGGTTGAGGACCAATACGACTCGTCCCGCAGTTCGAACTCCTTAGTTGAGCGGTATTCGCGTTTCTCCTCCGGCTGTGCCCTGTCACGACAAGTCGAATGAACTGACGAGCAAGGCCATCGCTCCCGGCAAGCCACCCATCTCCCGACTTGCAATTAAAGACAACTCCAGTACATGGATTGGTTTTTGTCTCGTCAACACTGAAAGATGCGACAAAGTGCGACAACACATTTAAACATCCAGTATTTCGTTCCTTGTCGCTTGCGGGTGTTTGCGACGCCGATTAGCATCGCAGCGCTTGAGAGCAAGACATAGGCGGAGCGACCATGTGGTACACGACAGAGTTCGTGCAATCCCCCAAGGAGCACTTTCGCGAGCAATCGAATCGCAAACACTGAACAAGACAGGAGTCAACCATGCGGTCACTAAGCGCGTGCTGCACTTTGCTGTTGGCGACGTTGCTGACAGGATGCGGCTCCTCCAGCGCACCTCCCACGCTAAAGTCAATACCTGAGCTTGTGTTGGTGACGAACTATGGCACCCACACTGGTCAACCGTATACCGTGTCGGCGTTCTCCCTGAGCTCTGGCAACGGAATTCTCACCCAGGCCGCTGGTTCACCTTTTTCTGTTGGGAATGCTCCCAATTCTCTTGCCGTCGATCCAGCGGGGAAGTTCGCTTATGTAGCCGACCTGGGCACCTTCGATATCACGGTCTTGAGCATTAGCAGCGGCGGAGTGCTGGCTGCGATCGCTGGTTCGCCGTTTCCCACCGGCAACAATCCACAATCCATCACCATGCATAAGTCTGGAAAGTTCCTTTACGTCGCCACTGTAACCCCGGGCAACCCAACTCCGGGAGCCATTTGGGCATATTCCGTCGATGCGAGCACTGGAGCAATTGTGCCATTGGCCGAATCGCCGTTTCCCGCCGGCCAGCTGCCAAGTTCCATCACTACGGACCGCAGCGGGATGTTTCTGTACGCCGGTGACTTAACAGCGGGCCAGATTCTGGGCTATTCCATCGACCAGTCCACGGGTGCATTGACGCCAATACCGGGGTCACCGTTCGCTGCGGGCACTTTCCCCTTCGCGGTAGTGTCCAATCCAACCGCTGAGTATCTCTACGTGCCGAATCAAGGGGACAATGATATTTCGGCCTATGCGATCAATACTTCGAGTGGCGCTCTGAGCCCAGTGTCGGGTTCGCCGTTTGCCGCGGGAACCGCTCCTCTGTACGCAACCGCAAGCCCGTCGGGAGGATTCCTGTATGTCACGAATGCAGTATCGGCAAACGTCTCGGCATACATGGTCAACGGCAGCACCGGAGATCTCACTGAAGTCGCCGGCTCGCCATTTAGCGCGGGAACTTCGCCGGATGGGATCAGCGTCGATACCACAGGAGCGTTTGTCTATGTCACGGACACTGCGTTGGACCAGATTCTTGCTTATTCGATCAGCGCCGAGGGGTCGTTGAGTCCAGTGTCGGGCTCTCCTTTTGGACCAACCGGAGGCGCACCGTCCGCCATTGTCGTCGTCAATTTGAACACCAACTAAAAGAGCACCAGGAAGAGTTCGGGACAGATTTCGGCTTCTGCTGGAGTCATGAATTGAATTCCCATATGCGTACTCCACTTTCGAAGATCCAAAAGGAGTCTAGGCTGCACGCACTCGTGTTGTTGCTGGCCTTCGCGGCCGCGAGTGGATGCTCCATTAAGAAAATTGCAGTCAACAAGCTAGGCGATTCCCTCGCCAGTGGCGGAACAACTTTTACGTCCGACGACGATCCTGACCTGGTGGGAGAGGCTTTGCCCTTCAGTCTCAAACTGATGGAAAGCCTCCTGGCGGAAAGCCCGCAGCACCGCGGACTCCTGCTGGCAGCTTCCAGTGGCTTCACTCAGTACGCTTTTGTCTATGTCCAGCAACCCGCCGAGGAGATCGAGGATCAAGATCTGGCGAAGGCGGATTACTTGCGCGTGCGTGCCCGACATCTCTACCTGCGGGCGCGTAACTATGGACTGCGCGATCTGGAGATCACTCACCGAGGCTTTGAACGTGGACTCCGCGAGGATGCCAAGGCAGCTGTCCGCAAGACAGGGCCGAAGGACGTGCCGCTCCTCTACTGGACAGCAGTCTCCTGGGGCGCTGCCATCTCTGTGTCCAAAGACGACCCGGAAATGATCGCCGATCAACCCATCGTCGAAACCCTGATTGACCGGGCGCTGGAACTGAATCCTGATTACGATTTCGGAGCCATCCACAATTTCTTGATTTCCTACGAAGCCGTTCGCAGAACGGCGAGCGGAGACTTCGCTCCGAGGTCCCGGAAACACTTCCAGCGCGCGGTTGAGCTCACTTCGGGCCAGAGCGCCGCACCCTATGTAGCCCTGGCCACCGCCGTTTCGATAAGCCAACAAGACCAGGAAGAGTTCGAATCCTTACTGAAGAAAGCATTGGCCGTAAATCCAGCTGCGCGACCTGAGTGGAGACTCACGAACATCGTCATGCAGCGCCGCGCGCGCTGGCTGCTTTCCCGAGAAGACGAGTTATTCGTGAAATAGAGTTGAGGTGCCGCATGAGAATTGGAATGAGTGGGAAACCCGGGAAAATGATCGTCGCAGTTGCCCTGCTCGCGGCGGGATTCTCTTCGAGCACTTTGGCGCAGACGCGGATTCGGCTTGCGACTTTAATCCCTTCCGGAACTTCGTATCATCACAGCCTGCTAGAGATGGGGGAGAGGTGGAAGAAGGCGTCGAATGGCACCGTTGCCCTGACGATTTACGCCGACGGGACGATGGGAAGCGAAGATGAAATCGTCCGCCGCATGCGCATCGGTCAGCTCCAGGCCGCACTCCTCACCGTGGCGGGAATCTCGGAGATTGATCCTTCGGTGGGCGCCCTGCAGAAAATGCCTTTGGTGTACAGGTCGCTCGAGGAAGCAGCCTACGTGCGGGATCGGTTGGCGCCGGACCTCAACCGTCGTCTGGCAGCGAAAGAATTCGTCGTCCTCTTCTGGGCGGATGCCGGGTGGGTAAGGCTTTTTTCCAAAGAACCGGGAATGCTGCCGCAAGATTTCAGGAAGATGAAGATCTTTGTAACCGCGGGTGATGTCGGCCAATCGGAACTCTATAAGTCCGCCGGATTCAATCCGGTGCTGCTGGAGTGGTCGGATGCGCTGACCAGCCTGCAAACCGGAATGATCGACGCAGTACCGACGATTCCTCTTCACGCGCTATCGAACCAGTTTTACCTCTCCACGCACCACATGCTGGAACTGAACTGGCTTCCGCTGGTGGGCGGTTTGATCATCACCAAGAAGAGCTGGGATGCACTTCAGCCTGCCGAGCGTGAGGCTATGCTGAAATCGGCGGCGGATTGCGCTCAGGAGTTCCAGGAGCTCGGCCGCCGGGAAGCGCAGGCGTCGCTCGAAGCCATGCAGAAGCGTGGACTTCAGGTTCACCCCGTCAGCCAGCAAGCGGAACAGGAATGGCAGCAATTCTCGGAGGGTTTCTATTCGAAGATTCGCGGCAATATCGTTCCCGCTGACATGTTTGACGAGGTTGAGCAACTGCTCCGCGACTATCGCGGTGGGCGAGGAGGAAACGGAAAGTGACCAGTGACTTGCCGCTTCCGCTGACTATCTCGAAACCGGCAGCTAGCCCAGGTTCAGTTCTCGGGAAAGCATGGCTGAAGACGGCGGAGAATGCCGTGGTCTCGATGGCCCTGTTTGCCATGGTCCTGATCCCACTGGCAGAGAGCTTCCTGCGACGCGTGTTCCAGGTGGGGATACCTGCTTCCACCACGATCGTCCAGCATATGGTGCTCGTAGTTGGAATGCTGGGGGGAGCAATCGCGGCGCGCGAAGGAAGACTACTCTCGCTCTCGACCCTCGGAGAAACCGCCTTGCGTGGGCGCGCGAAGAGTGTCTCGCGGATCTTCACCAGCAGCGTGTCGGCTGCAGTCTCAGCATTTCTAGGCCTGGCTGCTTATCAATTTGTCGCGACCGAGCGCGAGGCAGGAACGATCCTGGCTTACGGCATCCCGATGTGGGTGGTCGAGTGGGTTCTTCCCCTCGGGTTCGCGGTGATCGCGATCCGAATTCTTCTTCACGTGTCAGGAAAGTGGAGCCAGCGGATATTGGCAGCCCTCGGCACCGCTTTGCTCGTGGGGATCGTACTGATCTGGCCGGGAGGTTTCCACCATTCCGTTCCGATTGCGATCTCTATTCTGCTCCTGGCGTCGGTTCTGGGCATGCCAGCCTTCGCGACGCTGGGCGGAGCAGCATTGATTTTGTTTTGGGGAGCGGACCAACCCATTGCAGCGATTCCCATCGCCCATTACGGTCTGGTCACGAATCCATCTCTGCCGACGCTGCCGCTGTTCACGCTGGCGGGCTATTTTCTGGCCGAGGGTGGCGCTCCCAAACGACTGGTGCGGGTCTTCTACGCCTTATTCGGGCAATTCCGTGGTGGGCCAGCGATCGTGACCGTTTTGGTCTGCGCTCTTTTCACGTCTTTCACGGGAGCCTCCGGCGTCACGATACTTGCGCTCGGAGGCTTGCTGATGCCGGTATTAACCGGCGCCAGCTATTCGGAAAAGGACTCGCTCGGTCTCCTGACCGGATCAGGCTCCCTCGGATTGCTGCTTCCGCCCTGCCTGCCTCTAATCGTCTATGCCATCGTGGCGAGAGTGCCGATTGGACAGATGTTTCTCGGCGGAATCATTCCTGCCGTTGTGATGATGGCGGCGACCGCCATTTGGGGCATCCGGCGGGGGTCGGCAAGCGACACCGCGGTGCGGAAATTCGAACGGAGAGAGGCGCAGATCGCGCTGTGGGAGGCCAAGTGGGAACTCGCCATGCCGGTTGTCGCCTCGGTAGCGTTGTTCAGCGGGCTCGCTACTCCCGTCGAGGCGGCCGCGGTCACTGCGTTCTACGCGTTTCTCGTTGAGGCCGTGATCCATCGTGATTTGCACATCTTCCGTGATCTGCCGCGAGTCATGGCCGAGTGCGGATTGCTGATCGGGGGCGTACTTCTCATTCTCGGAGTGTCACTCGGCTTCACGAATTACCTGGTTGATGCTGAGGTTCCGGCGCAGGCTGTGGCGTGGACAACGCATACCATTCACTCTCCACTGCTGTTCCTGCTTCTCTTAAATGTTTTTCTTCTGGTGGTCGGTTGTCTGATGGAAATCTATCCCGCAATCGTAGTTGAGGTTCCCTTGTTGGTTCCATTGGGCGCCGCATTCGGAATTGATCCCGTGCGACTCGGGATCATCTTCCTGGCAAACATGGAATTGGGTTATCTGACTCCACCCGTTGGCTTGAATCTCTTGATGTCATCGTATCGATTCAAGAAGTCGGTGCCGGAAGTCCTGCGCTCGGTCTTGCCCGTAGTACTGGTGTTAACCCTGGGAGTTCTCTTAATCACTTACATTCCTGCACTAACCACGGCACTTCCGCGATTGTTCGGCTATTGAATGAAACCGGCGCGGGAAGGTGTCATGGAAAGTGAAACTTCCGATGTCCTTGGCCGGCAAACAGGAAACTATGTTTTTGGTCGCAAAATCACTTCACGCTAATACCCAGGTCGCTTGAGTCTATGAGCGCCGGGCGACCCACACAGCGGGAGTAAGGTCTGGAAGGCACCGGCTCGGGAGATCGGCAAGCCCGGGGAGAATCGTGGAAAAGTAATCGCGCACCGGGACTTGCAGCCGACGGCAGCTTTCCACGACCGAGAGAATGCGCTAGGTTTTGGTTCGCAGCCCTCTCACGCGTTCAGCTCTGCAAAGCCCACCCGGACTTGCCTTCTGTCTGAGGAATAAACCTGTACCCCACCCCATGAACGGTCTGCAGGTAGACAGGGTGTGCAGGGTCTTTCTCGATCTTCCGCCTCAGTCTCGCGATGTGATTGTCTACAGTGCGTTGACTGGAGCGTTCCTTCTTGGGCCACGCGGCGGACATTAACCTTCGGCGCGGTAACCAACGTGAAGCTTCCCATCCCTGCGAAGCTCGCAAAGAGGAGGCTGCTAGCGGATGTTCAGGTCAGCGTAGTGGGCGAAGCTGGAGAGCGCTACTTGGTCGTCGCCGGGTATGTAGAAGCCAAACTTGCCCAGGCTGAGATTAGCGCCAGGCTGTGTCCAGCGATCCAGGACGGTCCAAACGTCACCGTGCCTGATCTGGTGGACGAGTTCCGTGGGGCTAACGCGGATGTGGAGCGCGCGGAAATGTTTCTTGTCGCCTTTATCGGGAACTTTAATCTCGTCCGTTTTCTCCCCGTTGCGAATGACAGTGCGGTAAAAGTTCTTGTCGTCCATTTGGAAGAGGACGTAGTTTTTGGCGTCGGTGTAGTTGAGCACCCATTGCAAGAGGTGACCTTTGGTGAGCATCGCGGAAAAAGCAAAGGTGCCCGAGGCAGGAACGACTCCGTATAGGACGAAGCCCCCTCCCTTGCGAATGAAGGAATCTCCCTCTTGCTTCCAGGCGCCCCGGTCATCCCACTTCGACATACCGTTCGGAGCGAGAGACAAATCCAGAGTCTTGGATTGGCCAGCGATAACTTCGAACGTGGAATAGCGCATGGAGCCGTCAGCGGTTCGCGCGGTAAGAGTGTAGGTACCGGCAGCAAGGTTGAGCGGAACCCCGCTGCTTACCATTATGGGAAGCTCACCTTTCGAGATTGCAACTCTGGCGTCGGCAGGCGTGAAGGTAATTTTCAATTCGGCAGGCGCAGCTTCCAGCGCGGCATCGGCAGCAGCGAGAGATATGGTTCCGCCCTCAACGAAGCGTTTCTTGAACTGCCGGGGCCGGAATCGCTCTTTGCGCAATTCGACGGTGTGGTCTCCGGGGTTGACGGTGGAGACGGAGAGCGTGCCATCGGGCTGAATGGTACCGACGAGAGTTTGATCCACGAGAACCGCGGTTCCGGGAGTGCCGCCCTGGATGGTCAACGACGCCAGGCGAGGCTGGGGTTGGAGGTTGGGCTGGGGTTCAAGGTTGAAAACGAGCTTGGCCTGCTCGCCCTTGCGAATGCGGATCTTTTGCGGGGGAGGATCCTGAAAGCCGCTCTTTGAGACTTGTACAACGTAGTCCTTGAGCTCGAGATTCGGCAGGCGCAACTGACCGGCTTGCGTGAGTTGCGGCTGAGGTTCTCCGTTAAGAAAAACTCTTGCGCCGTCTTGACCGGCAGCGACAAGGAGCGTGCCCACTTTGTGACCGGACTCGGCGGGCGGCTGATCATCGGGCGTGAGTTGTCCGGTGGCAGTGTCGGAAGAAACGGGAAAATCAGGCTGGGATGGTTCGGGAGTCGCTGGTGCCGGAGCGGCGACGCTGGGGGCGGGGGAGGAGGCGGCCGGGGCAGATGCGGTGGGCGCCGAGACGCCAGGCGCGGCTGCCGGGGACGTCGCTACGGGCGGAGCGTGATGTTTTCGCGCCAAGAAGAAGGTCGCTGCGACCAGGATTATCGCGGCGGCGGAGACGAGGACCAGCGTTGCGGAGTTCGACCTGGTGAGTTGTTTTGCCGGGGATGTGACTTTGGCCGCCGGCGCGGAAGGCTCGGCGGTGGGAACGGTGGCGGCCTGTGGCGAGGGGAGTTGCGGCTCTGGCGGAGCGGTCAGAACCTTCCCCGGCGGCACCACGCTGGGCGGAACTCTGCTCGGCGCGACGATGGCGGTCGCAACGTTTCCGGGTGGAACCGGACTCGTTGAAGTCGGGCTCGTTGAAGTCGAACTGGTGTCGGCGGGGGACGGCTTCGGAGGGCTCGAGCGCGGGACGTGAAAAATAACGGGCGCGCCTGGGCCGTGCGGCGACCCGGTTGAACTCTTGGGGATCAATCCCAGCCGCAGTAGAAGCGCATTGGCGATGGATAAGATTTCTCCATCCGTCCAATACCGGGCGGCCACCGCTTGTATGCGCTCACCCAATGCTTTCTTTGCCGCCACGTCGGTCGCGCCATCGATTTCAAGCGCCATGCGTCGCAGGTCTTCCAAATCGCGGCGGCGGGTCTGGCGGCGCTGAGCGCCTTGGTCGCGCTGGATTTCATCCTGGATCTGCTGCAACTTGGGATCGTCGGGATGAACGGCCAATCCCTCTGCAACCCAAGCCAAGGCTGCGAATAGATCGCCGGAGGACTGGAGCTTGTGCGCTTGCGAAACCCAGTCCTCCACAGAGCTGGTTTTTTTCTGTTCTACGACCAGGCTGCGGATCGTTTTGGCAGTGGGATGCGCAGGGTTCAACTCGAGCGCCTGATTGGCCAGCGTCTCGGCTTTCAGCCAATCGGTTTCTACAAGGGAATGCGCGTGCTCCACCAGTGCATTGGCCAGAATGGCGCGGGCGAGAGAATTGTTCTTATCCAGATCGTAGGCTTCGCGCAACAACTGAATAGCTTCGTCAGACTTCCGATGCGCGAACAGTTCCTGGCTTTTGGTGATAAGACGGTTGGCTTCGGCATTGCGCCTGACGCCATCCTGGGCGCGCTTTTCCAGTTCAGACAGCTGAGCATCGTTAGGGAAATCGGCGGCTGTGCTTCGCAACAAATCCAGGGCGCTAGAGTAGTCGCCCGAACGCAGACAGCCGTTGATCTGCTCAACGAGCCGCGTTCTCGATTCGGTACGGGTTTGCTGGTCGTGTCTTTTCTCCAAGTGCTCTACCCTCGAAGATCGAGGTCCATGCCGCTCCAGCCGAGGCCTTGCCTGACCTCGTAGCCTGCCAATTCTCTGGGTGAAAAAGGGAGGTTCATGGGCCGCCTCGCTGTGCGGGGCCTCGAAAAATCTTACTCGATTGGGCGGAAAAGACTAGTGTCCTGGGAGTTGCGTCGCAGGCCGTGTCCCCTTAATTACGGGTTTTTCATTCCTCGTGTTTTTAAGAACTCGGAATCCCCGTCATTGGGAAGGTAGCACCCGGGAAATAAAGAAATGATGGGCCGGGGATAGGAAACCGTAAAGTCATGCCGCAAAGAAGCGGTGGCGTGCATTGAAAACACTGATAGGTAAGTCGGGCGTGGCGGGATCAGCTATGCGTTCCGCTTTCAGACTGTCCGTCGCCAGTATGTGAGGTGATCCGCCGCAGCCGGCAAGACACACAACAGTCGCGTTTACTTGACTGAAGGTGCCGCTGCAGGATGTTGCTTGTTCATAATGGACTTGCCCTGCGCCAGTTCGGCGAGGGTCTCTTGACCAAGCTTCTCCTCAGCCACCTTCTTTGGAACCAGGCCCAAGGCCAGAGCCACGCCGTAAAGAATGGCTTCGGGTCGAGGCGGACAACCCGGCACATAGAAATCGACCGGGATCACCTTATCGGCGCCCCCTAACACGTTATAGGTGTCAAACCAACAACCACCTCCGGTGGCACAGGAACCAATGGCAAAGGTGAGCTTAGGATTGGGGACCGCCTCTACTAAGCGGCATAGCGCCGGTGCCACCTGCCGGGTGACGGGGCCGCAGATCAGGAGCACATCCGCGTGCCGGGGAGACCCCACAAGTTTGATTCCGAAGCGCTCGGCATCGTAATAGGGAGTAAGGACGTTGATCACTTCGATATCGCATCCGTTACAGGCGCCAGTGTTGGCGTGGTAAACCCAAAGCGCCTTGCCGAACGCCTTTCTGCAGAGATTCCGTAACATCGCTGTGCCTCCCGTTCACCTTCCGAGGGTTGCCAAAATTCCTGCCGCACGGTCGAGCAGCGGATATGGTACCTGGGGATAAATCCCGAGCAAGACACACAAGCCCGCCAATATTGTCATGGGAACGAACATTTGCGCTGGCACTTCCTTCACTTCCAGATGAGCCGGGCTGTTGGGCGGGCGGGCCCCCCAAAACACTCGGACCCCCGCGCGCACCACGACCACCATGGTCAGAATGCTGGTCAGGATGGCAATGCCGGCTGCCCACCAGAGTCCGGCCCGGGCGAGGGCCAGGTAGATGGTCAGCTTGCTCCAGAACCCGTTGAGCGGCGGGAAACCCGCCAGAGCGAATGCTCCCAGAAAATAACACGCGCTCGTGACCGGCATCTGATTTCTCAGCCCACCCAGTTCGGAGATTCGCCGGGCGCCAGTGGCATACATCACCGCACCCACGCACATGAATAGCAGAGACTTGTAGAGCGCGTGGTTGAGAAGGTGATAGAGGCCGCCGTAGCAGCCGAGGTACGTTCCGAGTCCAATTCCCGCTAGAATGTAGCCCATCTGGCTTACGGACGAGTAGGCCAGCAGGCGCTTGAGATCGTTCTGCTGCAGAGCCAGGACGATGCCGAGCAGCATCGTGAAAGTGCCCAACGCTACCAGGAAAATCGTGACCTGAGTCCAGGTTGGATAGAATATGCTGACTGTGCGCGCGAGAGCGTAGACTGACATCTTTATCATCACGCCCGACAACAGAACGCTGATCGGCGTCGGCGCCTCTGCGTGCGCGTCAGGGAGCCAAGGATGAAAGGGCGCGATCCCGGCCTTGGTTCCAAATCCGATCAGCAGGAACGCGATCGTGATGGCCGCCGTGCGTCCTGGTATGAACTGCGCTACGCGCCGGATATTGCTGATCAGTAGCGCGCTCTCTCCGCCGAGCTTGTTAGTGCCCGCCGCCCCCGCATAGAGCAAGACGCACCCGAACAGAGCGAAGGTAATCCCGATGGTCAGCAACATGAGGTACTTGTAGCCAGCCTCCAGCGCGCGCCGATCCCAATAGAAAGCCACCAGCAGGCCCGAGGTGAGAGTCGTCGCTTCGATCGCCACGTAAAGCATGATCACATTGTTGGTCACGCATCCCCACAACATGGTTCCCAGAAACCACATCAGCAGCCCATAGAATGTGCTGGTGCGGCGTGCTGCAGGGCCCTGGCTCACGTGCTGGTCCAGGTACCGCGCGGAATACAGCGTTGCGAGCAGCCCGACAGGGCCAATGATGACAACCATCAGGGCACTCAGCGCATCGACGCGGAGCTCACTCTTCCAGGTGGTGAGCACCACGTTGCCCAGAACCCGGTAGACCATCCAGGCACCCAATCCGCTGACCAGCACCATGGTCAAAACAGAGATCCACTGCTGAAGAACCCGGCTCATGCGGGCGGCAGAGATCAGAATCGCGCCCGCTAATACCGGCAGAAGAAATACCGCCGCCGGCACAATGGATGTCTCTGTCAACGGTTCCGCGGACATCTAAAGATCCTCCGGACGACTGATTGGGTCCTGCTTACCATCTGAGTTCTCGCAACCTGAATGTATCCGTCGTGCCGAACACCTGGCGCACTCCGCCGATCACGTACAGGAGCAGAAAGACCGTTACCACTACTTCCGTGGCCACGCCAAAAAGCGCCGTCTCGGACAAGCCGGGAGCAAGGCTTACCAGACTCAAGTGCACTCCATTCTCCAGCAGGCAGAGACCAATGACCGCCTTGATAGCATCCCGGCGGGTCAGCACGGCATAGAGGCCCAATGCAAACACAGTGGAAGCCACAGCCAAGTTCGTTCGGAACACATCCATCTGTGCGAGCCCGCTCGGCGCCAGAAGCGCGACTTTGCTGTGGGCGAGCCGGAAAAAGCCCATCATCAGCAAGGCGACGATCACAACTGAGGGGCCAAAGCCGATCACGGGCTTCAGTTCGTGGTCATCCACACCGCGGATTGCGCGGAAGAGGAACCACGGGGTCAGGATTGCTTTCGTGACGAAGGCCGTAGCTGCCCACCAGTAGAGAGCGTGGTTGACGGAGGCAAAACTCAAGAGCAGCGCCACGATCAGCAGTGCCTGGCAGAGGTAGGCGATGATCGAGAACTTGAGTCTCCGCATCTCCACCGCCGCCACCGAGGTAATCACCAAGGTTAGGCTCAGGGTCTCGATCAAGTCGGTATGCAGTCCTGCCGGGTTCATGCGTTCCCTCCCCGCAGGCCCTCTCTGAAGCCGGTCTTCATCATCCGATCAAGCACGGTTGGAGGCGGAAAGCACCTGCCGCACCGCTGACAAGGCCCCATAAAAACCTCCAGACGCATGTACATGTCTTGCGGAGCGTTGGTGGCGGTTTCAAATTGCTGGCTGAGCCGGATGGCCTTCTCGGGGCAAACTTCTTCGCACTTGCCGCAGTACGTACACCGGCGCCAGTAGAACTCAAGGGTCCTGGTGAACTGCTCTGCGTCAGACAAGACAATCACGTTGGCCGGGCAGACATTGGCGCATCCACCGCATCCGAAGCACAAATCGGCATCGATCGTGATCTTGCCGCGAAAGCCGGGTTTGGGTTCGTGGGGCGCGAACGGGTACCCGAGGGTGACTCGCCCCGCTTTCAAACAAATCCACGCTTCCTTGAGCTTGCTAAGAAACACCGTAACCTCCCGTTACTTCCCAATCACGGCAAAAGCCAGCGCAGCCAAAGACGAAACTCCAACCCGCATGAAATAACCCATGGCCTGATCGATACGGAGCCTGGGATTCACCACGTCAACGACTGCCACGAGCGTAAGGACGATAAGCACCTTTACAACCATCGCGGCCAAGTCAACCAACGGAGCAGCAAAGTGCGGCCAGGGGAAGAAAACTTCCACCAACAAAAAAGCGAGCACAAACTGTTTGACCCACATTGCCCATCGGAACAGAGCCAGGCGAGGCCCGCTCTGCTCCACCAGAGAACCTCCCATGATTTCCTGGTCAGCCTCGGCAATGTCGAAGGGCAATTTACCGGCCACCGCTTGTAGGGCAAGGAAGAACGCCACGCCGGCGATCGCCATGCTGATGCTCGGTCCGTTCTGCACCTGCCAGTTGACGATGCCGCCCAGGGCCAAAGTCTTCGCTTTGAAAGCACCAACGCAGAGAGCAACGGCTAGGATGGGCTCGACAGACAGAAGCATCATCATTTCGCGCGAGCTCCCAATCGAGGCATAAGGACTGGCGCTGGCAAAGCCCACGAGCATGATGAGCACGCTGCTCATGGTCGCGACATAGAGAACCACGATCAGATCACCGGCGAAGGCCATCGGCGCCGCGGCTCCCATGGGCACCAACGCCGCGAGAAGCAGGACTGAACCGAGCGTGATGGCCGGCATGGCGGCATAAGCGAATCCACCCGAGCTTCGCAAATCCTCCTTGCCCAGGAGCTTAAGCAGGTCCCAATAGGGCTGCGTGATTGGAGGACCGATTCGCGAGTGGAGTGCGGCACGCAGCTTGCGCATGAGGCCTTCGCAGAGGGGCGACAGAAGCAGAGCGGCTGCCACGTTCAACAGACAGGCGGCGACTATTTTGATAACCCAGGCTGTCATCGTGCCCCTCCGCTGCGCGCTTTCCTGGACAACTCCAGAAGTTCGGCGTGCGAGTAAATCCTCACCTTGCTTGTTCGGCGATCGACCGTCTCCAGGCGCTCCGTACAGGAGAAACAAGGGTCGAGGCTGCCGAGCGTAATTGGCACGTCTGCGATGTTGGCGCCCGCGACCATGGCCGGCATGGCCTGGAGATTGGGATAGGTTGGGGCGCGCACTCTCCACCGGTAGGGACGGTTATCGCCGCCGGTCAGCACCATGTGAATAGCCTCGCCTCGCGGCGCCTCCACGACTGATACTCCGACGCGATCCGCGGGTATTTCCTGCTTGATTTCCGCGCAGATGGGACCGGCGGGCATGGCCGCGAGCGCTTCGCGCACGAGCCGAATGGATTCCAGCAACTCGGTGACTCGCACCAGTACCCGGGCCCACGTATCGCCCGCTTCTTCTGTGGCGATCCGCGGCGGCAATTCGTCATAGGCCGCGTAGGGATGATCGATGCGCGCATCAATAGCCACCCCGGAGGCTCGTGCAGGCGGGCCGACAACGCATATTTTCTTCGCCCATTCGTTCGTCAACCCTCCAACGCCCTTGGTCCGGGCTTGCAGGGTCAGATCCCCGACGATGGCGTTGCGAACGGCTACGGACTCTTTTTCCACTCCGGCAAGGATCTCGATGAGTTTGGGCTTGATTTCGTCAGGGAGATCGCGCCGCAGGCCGCCGATCGTGTTCATCCCGTAGGTCTTGCGGTTTCCGGATATCTCCTCACAAAGCCACATCACGGGCTCGCGGATTCTCCAGGTCTGCATGAGCACCGTCTCGAAGCCGATAATGTGCCCCGCAATGCCCAGCCAGAGCAGATGCGAGTGAATCCTTTCCAGCTCCAGCATGATGGTGCGGATATATCGGGCCCGGCGCGGTACTTCGATGCCCGCAGCCTTCTCCACGGCCTGGCAATAGCAGGTGGAGTGAATGAAACCGCATATCCCGCATATTCTCTCGGCCAGATACGGAATCTCGTTGTAAGTCAAGACAGAGTCGCCAAGCTTTTCAATGCCGCGATGGTTGTAAAAGATGCGGAGGTCGCACCCCACAACCGTCTCACCCTCCACGAACATGCGCCAATAGGCAGGCTCCTCCAGGACGGGGAAGAAGGGTCCGATCGGCACCACGCTTGCCCCCTTTGGTGGTTCGAGCATTTGCGGGCGCACATTTTCGGCAGCAGGCGGCCGGTAGTTATATGGAAAATCTCTTCGCAGGGGATACGTGCCTTCGGGCCAATCGTCCGCCAGCAGCAGGCGGCGCGGATCCGGGTGACCCTCGGGGCGAACGCCGATGGCATCCTGGAATTCTCGCTCCGCCCAATTGGCACCAGGGATAATCTCGGTGATGGATTCGATCTCCGGGTCCTTTTCGGACACGAGAGACTCGATGAGTACATAAAGGTGTTCACGGTCGAGCGAGAACAGATGCGAAATCGCGAATTCTCCAGTCAAAGACCGCTCGTCAGTTCCCACCGAAATCATGAAACGGGCTTGCAGTTGCTCGACCAGCGCCGCGACGACGGCCCGCACAGCCTTCTTGTCGATCGCGAATCGCAAGGTGTCGGGATGGGGCTGAGTCACGGACAAGAGATGGCCATTGCCGTGTGCCGCGACTGCTTCTTTGACCCGCGCAACGGTCGCCTGATCTACGGTGCTCATGACCATCTCCTTCAAGTCCTCAGCCACAGCAGGATTGCCGTCACGGCGATGGCTCCAACGGCGATCCACAGAAGATAGATTTGCGGGATCCCGACGTGTGTCCTGCTGATGCGGTCTGCGGTCCGGTCAACCGCTTTGGCAGTCGGCGTGTACAGCCATCGGTCAAAATCCAGCGCGCGACGCAAAAAAGCAGGAAATCTCGGCGCATGGAGTTTTGCGCTGGGATAAATTTCCGGCAGCGCATGTTTGAACGGCAGATAAAAGCTGCTGGCCGGGTAGCGTACCACAGCCGGGGCATGCTCCTCGCCGCAGTACCAGACGGGCACTGATCTGGTCTGCGCTGCACCTGCGCGCTGAATCGCATAGCAGAGCAACGCCAGAACGAACAACACTCCCAAAACGGCGAGGGGCGACCAGAACCCGACCGGCGATCCGTCCATCAAGCGGAGGCCGCTCCATATTCCGGTTGTCTGTATGCCCGTCACGGGCACGGCCGTAACTGCCTCGATTGCCTGCCCGATGAAACGCAACGCGAGTTGGGGGAAGACGCCCAACAGAACGCACAGGGCGGCGAGCGTCACCTGGGGCACGATCATGGATAGCGGAACTTCCGCGATCCCGCTCTCTTCATCCGCCTTGCCGAGGAAGACCGAAGCAAGCACCTTGAGAAAGGAAGCGAGTGTAACGAGCGAAATGAATAGCGCAATGAGGCCTAATAACAGAAACAACGGGAAGCGCATCCCGGCCAAAAGGCAACTGGCGACGATCAGCCACTTGCTGGTGAATCCGTTGAGTGGTGGTACGCCTGCGATGCTCAACGAGGCGATGGCAGTAGTACCGGTAGTGAAGGGCATGAAGCGCGCCAAGCCGCCGAGTTGGTCCATGTCGCGCTTGCCAGTCCGGTAGAGCACCGATCCTGCGCCCAGAAACAGGCAAGACTTGAAGCAGGCGTGGTTCACGGCATGCAGAATTGCTCCAGCGATGGCGATGGTCGCGATGGCCGGGTACAGAGCAAGACAGTAGATCCCGACTCCGAGGCCGAGACAGATGTAGCCGATCTGTCCGATGGTGTGGAAGGCCATCAACCGCTTGGTGTCGGTCTGCCGCAAGGCGGTCAAGGTCCCTACGAAAAGCGATCCTGTGCCTGCCAGGGCCAGAATAATTCCCCATACCTTGAGCGACGGGGAGACAGCCAGGAAAGAACAGAAAACACGAATCAGCCCATAGATTCCGAGTTTGACGAGAGCACCCGAAAGCGTGGCGCTCATGCCGGAAGGCGCCACCGGATGCGCATCCGGAAGCCAATCGCCCATGGGCAGGATTCCCGCCTTTGTGGCGAACCCTAGGAAGAACAGAAAGATGATGGCATGGCCCAGGACCGGCCGAGTGGTTAACATTTCGGATAGGGTTTGCCGGGCGGCATCAAAAGCAAACGAGCCAGATGTTCTCCAGAGGAGCAATGCCGCCGCCACCATGCACAACGTGGCGCCGTGCGTGATGATGAAGTATTTCAGGCCAGCCCTTTGGCTCGCTGCGTTCTCCGCCTCAAACGTCACCAGGAAGTAGGAGGTCAGCGTCATGGACTCCCAGAAGATGAGGAAGAACAGGAAGTCCGTGCACACTAATACTCCTGTCATGCTGGCGATCGAGAGCAGAAGAACCGGAAAGAACTTCGCGACGTTGTCGCGCGTGTAGTGCTCCATGTAGCGGACCGAGTACAGCGTGCTCAGGAGAGCAATCACGGCAACGATAGTCAGGAAGATGGCGCTGAGTGGATCAATCCGCAGTGAGAGACGAGCGCCCAGTTGAGGCAACGACAGGATCGTATGTTCACCCGAAGTCGCGGTGAACGCTGCCACGACCGCGAACCCGGTAAACACCGAAGAGACACAGACGAAAGCGAAACTGATCCAGCCGCAGAGCTTTCGGCGGCGTGCAAACAGCAGGCTCACCACTGCCCCCGCGATCAGAATCACAAAGCTGGCTTCGACGTTGTGAACTGCATTCGTCATTTCATTTCCCTATCAACTGCACCAAGGGCATGCCCACGAAGGGCGCGGCCACACAACCGATCATCAGGACAATCAAAGTGATATTCATAGCCAAAGGCGGATCCGCCGGGACTGCAGCCACCGCCAAGGGAGTACCGAGGAAGATCTTCTGGGCAATATAGAGCATCCAGCCGAAAGAGATCAGAGTCTCGCAAAGGATGAGAACCACGATGAGCGGTCCCATGGGGCCGGGAAGGCGCATGGCGCCGGAAAGGATCATGAACTTGCTCCAGAAGCAGGCCAGCGGTGGAACTCCGGTAACGCTCAGAACGCCGATGAAAAATGCCGTGGCCGTGAGTGGCATGCTTCTGCCCAGGCCGCGCAGCGACGATATACTGCGAGTCCCGGTGACATAGGCGATGACGCCAGCGCAAAAGAAGAGTGTCGCCTTGCTGTAAGCGTGGCAGAGGATGTGCAACACGCCGCCGCGAAGACCCAGCGGCGATCCCAGACCCCCGATCGCGATGCCGAGCAGCACATAACCGAGATGCGCAATCGTCGAGTAGGCCAGCAACCGCTTCAGGTCGTCTTGAATGAAGTAGAAGGAAAGAGCGACCAGAATCGTGAGCAGCGCCATGCCGGCCATTAGCCAGCAAGCCTTCGGGGAAATGGCCCATCCTCCGCTCATCGTCCTGGCCATCAGGTAAACGCCGGCCTTGACCATCGCAGCCGCGTGCAGGTAGGCGCTGATAGGAGTAGGCGCCTCCATGGCGTCCGGCAGCCAGGTCTGCAGAGGAACCTGGGCCGCTTTTGCCCAGGCTGCGATCAGGAGCAGAACGAATACCCCGGACCTTAAACCGTCAGGCAACACGCCGAGGGCCGAGAACTCGAACGAGTTTGTGCGGGCAAACAGAATCAGAATAGCCAGCAGAAAGAACGCGCTGCCGACTTGGGTCATCAACAGAGCTTTGAATCCCGCCCGCAGGCTGCGCTCGTTTTGGTAGAAGGAGATCAGAGCCCACGAACATAAGGTAGTCAGTTCCCAGAAGATGAAAAGCTGCAGAAAATTCGGCGATACTGCCAGCCCGACCATGCTGGTAATGAAGAGCAAGAGCCAGAAGTAGTAGCGTCCATAGTTCTCACTGCCTACCGGGTGCTCGCGGTTCGCATTCGTCAGATATGCGGTCGAGAACAAAACGGTAAGCAATCCGATGGGCACGGCGACCAGCAACATCACAGAAGCCAGAGGATCGACCAGGAAACCGAAGACGGGCACATCAACGATGCCGCGCAGCCAGGGAATGTGCCACGACATTCTGCTGTAAGAGGCGCCGTAGTTCGAGATTGTGAGCCATACCGCCAAGCCAGTTGCTAAAGCCGTTGCCGCCAGGGCAGCGGGACGGGCGCGCCTTCTCAGAACCACCGACAGGAGGGCACCCGCGGCGGGCAAGATCAGCATGAGCACCGCGATCGAACCGGTCATGCGGGCACCTCTGCTCTCAGCAGCGTCGTGTCGGCCGACGTGTCCCGGTGTTCGAGGGCATGGTTCAACATGCCAGCGATCATCTCCACACTGGAGAGCACGTCCGGGCTGACTGGCTGTAAGAGACCAGTCTGGCGCGGCTGAATCGCAAGCAGAAGTACGCGGGCATGGGTGGTTCGTTTAAGGTAATCCACGATCAGGCTCAAAGGGACACGGTGTGTGCTCGGCCAATACGGAACCGTCTCATCGTTCTCGAAAAGCGCCACAGAGCCGGGCGCAGATTTCATATCCACGCAGTCAATCAGCACGATCGTCTCCGGTTGCTGATCTGCTATCTGGCACAGGTAGTTCTCTGGAACATCCTGGGCGTCGATCACGTACACGCGCGGCATGCTCCGGATCTGCCGGGCCACGCGACTGCCGGCCGCGTCGTCGCCCCGGCTGGGGTTGCCGATACCCACCACAACCACCTTGCCTCGTACCCTGCGGCAAAGCTGTTCTCGTAAGTTCATATCGTCGGTTCGCGCCGAAGCTCAGCCGATTTGTCCCACAAAATCCTCTAGTCAACCAACTCCTTGATCTGCCCGCAGTTGAAAACTGGGCCGTCGCGGCATACGTAGTGATGGCCGATGGCGCAGTGATTGCACTTCCCAATGCCACACTGCATCATCCGCTCCAGAGTCGAGATGATGTTCTCCTCTTTAAATCCAAGCCCGACGAGATCCTGAACTGCGATCTTGATCATGATTGGGGGGCCGCAAACGTAGGCAAGGGAAGTCTCGGGATGAAGAGCAACCTTTTTGAACAACGACGGGACCACGCCCACTGATCCCGTCCAGCCGGGTTGGGCCGAATCCACCGTCACGTGAAATTCCACGTCCGAGCGCTTTGCCCACTCCTCGAGTTCGCGCTTGTAGACGAGGTCCGCCGGTGTCCGGGCGCCGTAAAGGACTGTCACCTGGCCAAACCGGGAGCGTTCGTCCAGAACGTTCCAAATCAAGCTGCGGAGTGGCGGCAACCCGATTCCTCCGGCCACAAACAGCAAGTCCTTCCCGCGGGCCGCTTCCACATTGAATCCGTTGCCGAATGGCCCGCGAACCCCCACTTCGTCGCCCTCGCCGAGCTTGTGGAGTGCGTCGGTCAATTGACCGGTGCGGCGCACTGTCATTTCCAACGCCTCCGGCCTGGTCGGACTGGATGCGATGCAGAAAGGAGCTTCCCCGTAGCCAAAAACTGACAGCTCGATGAACTGACCGGGCAGAAAATGGAAATCCTTCCCTTTGCCCAAGTCCCGGAAGCGCAACCGGAATGTCCTGGTGTCGGGAGTTTCGTCGCAAAGGTCTGCTAGACGTGCGATATCGGGAAGGAACACGTCATTCATGCCAGTTTCCTTTCCGGATGGCTGAAACAACCGCCGGCATATGCGTGGCGCCCAGACACACCTGCACGCACCGGCCACAGCCAACGCACCCGACTGCGCCATCCCGCGAGTAGTACTGCGCGCTTACTTTATGGAAGAAGCGGCGTTTCATCCGGTATTTCCTTTGGGCACGGGGATTGTGGCCCGAGGCTTCGAGAGTGAAAGCAGCATACTGACACGAGTCCCGCAATCGGCAGCGAATCCAGCTGCCATCACGGCCCAGATCCTTCACGCTGAAGCAGTAACAGGTTGGGCACACCACATTGCATCCACCGCACTCCAGGCACCAGTCGCTCATCTTCTGCCAGAGTGGGTCTTGCACGCGTCCGGTGGAGATGCGTCTCATCGCTGACGCAAAATGGCAGGTCTGGTCGCCAAAACTCTGTCTCGCTTTCTCCTCAAGCTCCCTTCGCTGCGATACCTCCGTTTCGGTGGCCTTGCGGAAGAGACCTTGGCCTTCCGCTACCGTGGCTTCACCCTTTGCGCTGCCAACTTCGACCAGATAGCTCTGGCCCAGATCCGTCAGTTGAGCGTCATAACTGCTGCTCAGGAATGGGCCCGAGTCGGTGCAGATGCAGAAGCCCAACGGGCACGGAGTTGTACAGGCCACGCTGATGAGGGTGAGGTTGTTGGAGCGGCGAAGATAGGAAGCATCCGCCGGCTCCATCTCGTGCATTCGCGTCAGGAAGGCAATCCCCTTGACATCGCAGCTGCGCGTGTTGACGAGGAAACGGCGACGACCGTCATGAATAGCCTCAACCTCGTGCTGCTTGCCGTTGCGTTTGATCTGAACAATGGGATCCGTTTGCGGCAGGACAAATTCCTTCGGTGGATGGAGGGGATTCGGGAGATCCCACGTCACTTCGGCGGCGGAACGGATATTGGAGAAAAGGACGTCTCCAGAAGGCGTACGGGTCGGAGCAATAACCTCTCCCAACTGAAGCAACCGTTCAAGCCATCCCGATACCGCGTTCTTTTCGATTGCGAAGGCCATGAACACTCTCTTACGCGCTTTCAACTCTTACTGCCGCAATGCTGTCGGGACCCAATACGCCCGATACGTGATCGCGGAATGCATACGGCACGAATAGCAACCCCCGCTGCAGATCCCTTCTCACCTGAATGGGAACTACCGCCTGTCCGTGGACAGAAATCAACTTCACCTGTCGGCCGCCTCTCAGTCCGATTGCGTCTGCGTCGTCTTGTGCCATTTCAACGAAGCCGTGGGGGAATGTTCTTCGCTGTGATCGGTAGTCGCGGCTCAGAGTGGGCGAGAAGGAAACGAACGGATCATTACCCCAATCAAAGCCGGAGTCACGTACCAGTAGGTATGGACGCTCAGTTGAGGTCAGCGATTCGGCATCTGTCGTTCTCGTGGCGCGGACTTGTGTCTGGGGATTCCTCCCGCGTGAGCACTGCAACAATGCTCCTCCCCATCCGTCACCGGATAGTTGCTCTTGTATCCCTGCATATTGAGGTACCGCCCGGCCGATCTCACGGAGCACGTCAGAGGCTGAACGGTACGTGGCGGCAGCGTCGAACCTGGCACAAAAATCAGCCAGGACCTGCCATCCGGGTCTCGCTTCTCCGGGAGGCGTGGTCGCTGGCCGGAGTCTCTGCACCCTCGCTTCCGCGTTGGTGAAAGTTCCTTCGGTTTCCGCAAAACTGGCAATCGGAAGCAGCGCCTGGGCCATACGCGCCGTGGGAGTGGCAAAAGCGTCCAGGACCACGAGGAACTCGATCTTTTCCAGCGCAGTTGTGGCCTGCTGCCCCTTCGGCATGACGGACGGCGGGTCATCCGCTACGATGACCAATCCGCTCACCGATTTCAGGAGTGTCTCTGCGTCCCAACCTCGGGCGGAAGGCAACTTCTTGCCCCAGAGATCCTCAAGGCGCTGTCGGGACTGCGCATCGTCCAACCGGTCGTAACCTGGCAGGCGATCGTGCACGACCGCCATGTCGCAAGCCCCTTTTGCGTTGCACCTGGCCAGGAGCGGCAGGATTCCAGACCCGGGCTTATCCAGATGTCCGCTGTTCGCTGCCAGCGCGACAATAGCGGCAGCAGCGTTCCGCTGCCGATCCTCCTGCCCGCAGGTAGGTGGAATTAGAAATGCAGCTCGCTCGGCGCGCACAATCCACTCAGCCGCCTGCCGCAGCGCTTCGGTCCTATCCCCTGTCTCCAGGCTCTGAATGCCTGCTGCCTTTTCTACGGTAGCCGATGGCGCACGTCGCCCCAAGTCCGCAATCATGTCTGAAAGCTCAGTCATCACTTCGCCTTCGCTTCCAGGTGTAGTCTGCACTTGAAGGGAGGCGACGCGAGCCATCTGAGTTTCTCGGCAGCCGATCGTGATAAGGTGGGCGCCGTTCTCCACCGCCTTTAAGACCGATCCCGCTGCGCGTGGATGTGTTTCAGCCAGGTTACCTTCCACCAGTAAGATGACTTGGCTGGATGCAATCTCACTGAGGCGGAGGGTAGGCTGCGGTGTACCGCACACTTCCTCCATTCCCGCCAGCAGCGGAGCACAGATGGGATAGTAAGAAAACCCGACGTTATTGGTTGCCAGGCCGGCCCTGGCGAACTTGCCCGCCAGGTAGTTTTCCTCATTGGTTGCTCTGGAAGAACCCAAGACCCCGACCGGCTTTCCGGCAGCCACCAACTCCTTCAGTCGGAGAGCAACGTGAGCAAGAGCCTCATCCCACGAAACTGATTCCTGCTTCCCGTTGCGCCGCAGCCGCGGTTCTCGCAGTCGGTCGCCCCACAACGCTGCCTCATGCCCGCTCCAACCTCGGGCGCAAAGCTGGCCCCCAGATACTGGATGAGTCTGGCTCGCGGCCACACCAAACAGCTGTCCCTCCCCCACGAGGAGGTGGAATCCGCAGCCACAGGAGCAGAATGGACATGCAGTTGGGACGGCCAACATTACAAGTCCTATCGTCGTTCGTACTCAGCTACAAGCCGCCGACCTGCTGTGATGAGATTTCAGGTGATGGGGGTGGCATTCGGGTGAGGATGTTTCTTATCTCATCCACGTGTCGCACCCTTCGTTTTTGCCGGAGCGATCGCTGGCGGCATGTGCGGCCGCTCTCATGGTTCTCGACCTGCCTTCGTCAATCCGGAGAAATTCCGCGGCAGAAGCTTGCCTCGGGACAACTTCTTCTACGTCAGCAGGCATTCTCAGGCCCTTGCTCGGGCTCCGTAGATATCCAGTAACTGGAATCGTGTGGCCTCTAGTCTACGTTCAATGATTTGTGCCAGGCGGTTCAATACCTCATACCCAAGATTCCGGTTCTCCTCACACTTGGTGCGTAATGACTTTGCGTCCAGTGCGACGGCCCGCACGCTGCTCCTCGCATGTGCGCTGAATTTCCAAACAAATGGAGACAATAGCCACGACCAGCCGAGAGTGTCTCCGCCCTCGAGCGTGTCTATGATGATTGGTTTGTGTTCCAGCGCGAAGATCTCGAGTGCCACCCTGCCATCGCATATCAAATAGAATGCGTTGGCTTGGTCACCCTCTTTGAAGATGTAGGTGCCGGCCTCAAATTTGACGTAGGAAGCAAAGTCAGAGATTTGACTGAGAAGGGCTTGGTCCACGCCTTCAAAAAAGGGGTGTTCCGCAATACTGCGCCCAACGTCCCCCATAACCGTTCCACCCTTCATGGCTTGTCGCTCCTTCCATGACGTCGGTTACGGCTGAAAGCACGCCAATTATCCGCTTTCCCTAACCCGGCCGCAGTGACGCTGGTCACACAAGAAAAGGGGTATGAGGTCCAGAGCGCAAGAAGCTCACCGGCACTGGTTCCAACGGCCGGTCGGGGTTGCCGGCCTTGTCCTGATCGGGCACGTCGATATCCAGCGTATCGCCGCCATAGATCGGTGAGTCTATCCGGTCATCTCCCGGGCAATAACGCAGCGGACGATCACTTGCCTGATCGTCCCCACCTATTTGGGGAGTTCCGCTTTACCCCTGATGTTGAATTTGCCGACTTGAACAGACGTGGATTCCTGGGGTTGCGCACCACCCAACGAAACGGTGTATTCGCCAGGCACAATCACACGATTGCCGTTGGCATCCACTTGACCCAAAGAGCGCGGATCGATGGTAAGGCTAATGGGAGCCGATTCGCCCGCGGCCAGGTGCACACGCTTGAATCCCGCGAGTACGCGGAGAGGAGTCTCATAAGCCTTGGGCTGCGTGAGATAAAGTTCGACGACCTCATCACCCGCCACCGTGCCTGTGTTTTTCACATCGCCTTCTACCGTGACCGGATCTCCGGCCTTGACCTCAGACGACGCAATTTTCAAATTGCTGTAGGTAAAGCTCGTGTAGCTGAGTCCGAATCCAAACCCGTACAGCGGCTTGTCAGAAAGATAGCGATAGGTGCGGCCCTTCATGGAGTACTTCTCAAATGCCGGAACCTGACTGAGCGACGAATAAAAAGTTAACGGAAGACGCGCCGCAGGGTTGTTGTCCCCGGCCAGCGTCTCGGCGATGGCCGTGCCACCTTCTTCCCCCGGATACCAGGCTTCGAGAATCGCGTTGGCGTGCTGTTGTGCCCAGTTGACGGCCAGCGCGCTGCCGTTTTCGAGGACAACAATCAGCGGCTTGCCGGCGGTGGCGAGCGCCTTCAGCAGGTCCTCTTGAACAGCCGGTAAGTCGATGGAGGTACGATCGCCGCCGCTGAAGCCGGCCAGCTTGACCGGCATTTCTTCACCTTCCAGTGAAGGCGAAAGGCCAACCATCGCGATGATCACATCGGACTGCTTCACCGTCGCAACCGCCTCGTCGCGCAGGACAGCCGCGGGTGCCTCCCAGGTGAGATCAATGCCGGCACTCCCGGTATGGTGAAAGTATTCCAGGCGGATTGGGTGCGGCTGGGTATCACTGCAATGCACGGCAGCTTCGACAACCTCGCCACGCTCGCCGGTCTTTTTGCTGTCGCTTTCAACCAATACTTTCCCATCCAGGTAGAGCCGGAATCCCTCAGCGTTTTGGCAGGCGTAGCAGTAATTCACCCGGACACCAAGTCTGTAATCCCCGGCCGCGGGCGGAACGAAGGTTCCGCTCCAGCGCACGGAGTAGTTATTGCGCTGCAGGCCATCCACAGGAACAACCTTGTCCCAGTTGAAATTGACGTTTCGGTCCGTGCGCGTGAGCGCGGGCTGTCCGCTCAGGTCCTGGGAGCTGAAGTACTCGCCGGTAAGACCGTTGCCGGTGCCGTTGGCGGGATGGAGCGCAGTGTGCTCAATCGGCACCGCGAAATTCTCAACCAGGGTTGAGCCTTGCGCATAGGTGATGTGCGCCGAGGAGAAACGCTTTTCGATTCCATCGAGCGGATACACGGGCGCCGGCGGCGGCCCGTTGTAGTTTCCTTGCAGAGACTGAACCAGCTCTGCGGTTGGACCGACTACAGCGATGCGAGCGATCCCAGGTTTCAGAGGAAGGGTGTGGTCTTGATTCTTCAGCAGCACGATCGATTCCCGCGCCGCTCGCAGCGAAAGCTGCCGATGCTCGGGCGAGTTGACCTCGCTCATGGAAATACGGCCGTAGGCGTAACTGGACGGCGGATCAAACATGCCGAGTTGGAAGCGCGCGCGGAACAGGCGATGCAACGCTTGGTCGAGATCGGCCTCCGTGACCAGGTTCTGATGAACCGCATCAACAAGGGCAGGAAAAGCCTGGCCTTCTCGGAAGCCGCATTCGAGATCGGTGCCCGCTTTCAGCGCAGCCGCGGCGGCGTGGACCATATCGGGGGCGTAATGATGCCCGGTGTTCACATCCGCAATGGCGGCGCAATCGCTGACCACATAGCCGTCAAACTTCCAGGCATTGCGCAAGTGATCGCGCAGCAGCATGGTGTTGGCGCATGCCGGCGCGCCATCAATCGCGTTGTAGGCGCACATCACAGACTGGGCGTGCGCTTCCGTCACCGCAGCGCGGAAGGCGGGCAGGTAAGTGTCCTCAAGGTCATGCGGCGAGGCATCCACATTAAAGCCATGGCGCAGAGGCTCGGGGCCGCTGTGCACCGCATAGTGCTTGGGAGTGGAGACCACCCTGAAATACTCAGGATCGTTGCCCTGCATGCCAGTGACAAACGCCACGCCCATCCGGCCCGTGAGGAAGGGATCTTCTCCGTAAGTTTCCTGCCCGCGTCCCCACCGCGGATCGCGAAAAATGTTGATGTTGGGCGCCCAAAAGGTAAGACCGAAGAACATTTCATGCTGGTCATTCCGTATGGCTTCGTTGTACTTGGCGCGGGCCTCGGTGGAAACGGTCTCGCCCATGGTATGTACAAGGTCGGTATCCCAGGTGGCGGCCATTCCGATCACCTGCGGAAAATTGGTCGCGTAACCAGCAAACGCGACCCCGTGCAGACCCTCGTTCCACCAGTCGTACTTAGGAACGCCAAGCCGCGGGATCGCAGCCGCATGGTCACGCATCTGCGAAACCTTCTCTTCTAACGTCATGCGGCCGACGAGGTCGTCGATACGCTGGTCCAAGGGCAGCGCGGGGTTCATATACGGAAAAGCCTGCGCGGCGGGTTCCTGCTGAGCGTGTGCTGAAAACGGTAGTAACGCCAGGGCGGCAAAGAGGCCGAAAAAGCTGCAGAGTGCGCGGGCGTGGACATATGACATGTAGATAGCTCCTGCTGATGAGTTTTGAAGAGGATCTGCCATTATATGCAGCAGAAGTCACATTGCATATCCTGAAACACCCCGCGAACCGAGGCAGCGGCTCGGTTCGAACACCTTAGGTTCTTGCCAAAGGTCTCAACTCCTAGACGTCGACCACTCCGTGCGCTATCCATAAGCGGGCTTTGGAAAGACGATGACCAGAATTCCGGATGGATTGTCGGCCCGCGGAAGTGATCTGACGCCCGACCTTCTCTTTCCCGCCTGCAAAGTGACTTCCCATGTCATTCGAGAGAGCGGATTGTCCACCGCGATTGCTTCCGCCAACTTTTCCGACTTTCCGTCATCGGTCTGAGATTCGACCGTTCCCCGCACTCGATCCGCGATGCTCAATCGCACTTCTTTGCTTTTGTAGTTCTTGATGAGCCCGATCCTCTGGGGCGGGCGCTGGCTGCCGCCCGACGCGCCTTGGACACGGGGCCTGCCAGTAGCCTTGCCTACGGCAACCTGGCTTCTACGCTTTTCTTCCAGAAAGACTTTCTGGCTTTTCGTCCAGTATCCGAGCGGGCAATCGCACTGAATCGCATGGACACGTCCACGACTGCCTTTATGGGCTGCTTGATCGCCTATTCGGGTGACTGGGACCACGGCTGCGCACTCGTGGAATTCGCGATGCAACTCAACCCGCAGCATCCCGGGTGGTACTGGCTTCCCAACTCCTATCGCGCGTATCGCCAGCGCGACTACCGACGCGCTCTTGACTTCGCTCTCAGAGTGAATATGGCGGGATATTTCTTTGCTCACGCAGTGACTGCGGCCGTGTGCGGGCAGCAAGGTATGCGCCAGGCTGCCGAAAAGGCATTGCAAGAACTGCTTGCGATTCGTCCCGATTTTGCCACAGCTGCACGTGCGGAATTCGGCAAATGGTTTGCCCCCGACATGGTCGAGCACCTTCTCGAAGGCCTGCGCAAGGCGGGGTTGGAGATTGCCGACGAGCCATCATCGCCGGTCGCCAAGCCAGCAACTCGGGCGTGAATTCGCCCGCCTTGAACCTGGAATGCCGCAGACTCTGGGCAGATGACGGGGTGCTCTTCCCTAATCTTGTAAGGTAAGGTTGGCCGACCATCCGCCCACGATCACGTGTTTGAAGTGCATCATGCCAATGCTGCGGGATTCTTCAAATAACGTTCCACAATGGCATCGGCAGTGCGATAGGTGAGAGCCAAGATAGTAGGGGTGGGATTCGCCGCAGCATTCTGCGGGAATGCCGATGCGCCCAAAACAAAAAGATTCGAAGTCTGCCAGTGTTGCAAGTACGGGTTAATCACTGACCGGTCAGGTGAACTTCCCATGATGGTACCACCCTGAATGTGGGTCAGTTGGTAGCGAGTTGCGTCGTAACTCCGTAGTCCTGGAAACGTGGTAACTTCCTTGGCGCCCATGGCACGCGCGATTTCAACTGCCTTTGGAATCACAAACTCAGCCATCCTGCGCTCATTTTCGCGCCAGTCAAGCGTCAGACGGAGCAGGGGGTCACCTAAATGGTCCTTGTATGTAGGGTCTAGATCCATGTAGTTGCCTTTGTAAGCCAGATGTTCGCCTGAAAAGCTGATGCCGCCCGTCCGGTCGTAATAGT
>Ga0209039_10000929_pt1 | contig 28335 bp, 24 predicted proteins | sample BogFormECP12_OM1_FD_188238 | JGI IMG/M metagenome (GOLD analysis project Ga0209039, IMG submission 188238) | Bog forest soil microbial communities from Calvert Island, British Columbia, Canada - ECP12_OM1 (SPAdes) (version 2) | ecosystem: Environmental > Aquatic > Freshwater > Wetlands > Bog ... | reverse complement strand
GGTGGTGCTGAACAAAGCGATAAGCGGTGGTGCTGAACAAAGCGATAAGCGGTGGTGCTGAACAAAGCGATAAGCGGTGGTGCTGAACAAGGCAATAAGGGGTGGTGCTAACATGGGGATAAAGTGGTGGCACTTACCAGCGCCCACGCGTTTTTCCGCAGCCTGTAAAGCCCCGCCCTTCCATCCGCCAAGAAATACGGTCGGCAACTTCTGCAACAGAGCAATAGAAAAGAAGAACCCGCCGGCATCTCGGCTATTCCGGCGGCTCAGCCGTTTGTGGACTGGAGATATCACCGAGAATCCCGCTACGAATAGCCAGGCTGGCGCGTTGCTGTTTTTCAAAGATCTCGCGATAGAGCGCCAGTTCCTTTTGGGCTTCCGCATCGCGCCCCACTCGCCGATAAGCGAACGAGAGTTGGTAGTGCGCCACGGGGTCGCCCGGTGTGAGCTTCACGGCCTTTTCCAGCGGCGCTACAGCCTCCGCCGCTCGACCCGCAGAGACCAGTGACTTGCCCAGTCCGACGAGCGCCGAGGCGAAATTAGGCTCGCTCGCGACGGCGCGCCCGAAGTGCTCGATGGCGTCGTTCCAATTTCGAGCTTCCCGAGCCATCTCTCCGAGTTCGTATTCCGAGGCCGGATCCGCCGGGTTCATCTGCAACTCTTCCTCAAATTCCTTGCGCGCCGAGTCCAGAGTGCTGGGGCTCCGCTCGCCGGCGAGCAGCAAGCGGCCGAGGCGATAGTGAATCCCAGGCAAGCGCGGAGCCAGGGTAAGCACCTTGCGGTATTCCTCGATCGCGTCACTGAACTTCTCCTGGATTTCCAAAACCTCGGCGTTGAGCTGGTGCGCCTGGTAGGAGCCGGGGGCGACCTGCAACAGGTGCTGCGAGGCGCGGGTGGAAAGGTCCGAAAAGATGTGCGTGCTCAGGAAAAGCACATCCGGATCATTCGGGAAGTCGCGGTTCAGCCCCGCGAGAAAGTTGACGGCTGCGTAGGGTTCATTCATCCCCATCGCGCATCGCGTGCCATCCAGCCCCATGTTTCGCCGCAGTTGCTGATCGCTCACATTGGGGTAATCCTTGGCGAGAAATGGCAACGCGCCTTTGCAGTCCCCACTCTCGGCCAGGCTGACCGCCAGGATATGGTGGGTGGAAGCGAGTGCGGGCTTCAACTTGAGGGCCTTGCGGCAGGGAGCGATAGCATCCTGCGGCCGTCCGACGGAATAGTAGGCCACGCACAAGTCCGCCTGGTACTCAGGAACGTCCGGGGCCAGCGCTGTGAGCTCTTCCAGGGCGGGGATGGCCGCCGCATAGTCACCCTTGCGGAGAGCTGCCATCGCCGCATTCACGGTCGCATTGGCATCGGAACGCCCCGCGGGTGTCGAGGGAGAGGATGTTTCCGGTGCTTGCCCACCCGCCGCAAGCGAGGCAAGAACTGTCGTGATGAAGATTACGAGCTCTCCTGCCCATTTAAGACGAGTCATGGTTTGAGCCTGCGCGAAGCGCCTTGGAGTGCGGTAGCAGCAGCTACCGCCTTGCTCGCTCTAGCCTTTGCGCGAATGCCGTATGAAGTAAAGGCGGAAGGCGGTAGCTGCTGCTATCGCACTCCAAGGCCGGCTTCGCCGGCATGAAGGGCCCCACAATGAACTCCGACCCACATAGCACGTTTGGTTGCGGCTCTGCCGCGCTGTGCCCCCAGCTTTTCAGCGACGGTTAGAAGTCTAACTCACTGCCTTCGCCACGCAAACGGAATTTATTGCGGTGGCGAACTCAGCATCCCACGGCTGGCTCGCCGTGGGCTAAAATGACCTCGCCCGCTACGCGGGCTGGCTGCCGATGCTGCTTATCCTAGCGCCTATGGGGCGTTGCTTCCATTTTGTCGCCTTCCCGCGAGCCGCAGGCCCCACTATCACGCCGAACGCCGTCGGTGAATTCTGTTGGCACAAGTAACTGGATCGTGTACAACTCCGTGTGCAGGTAGGTCGATGAGCGATCAAATATCCCGGCGGCATTTTCTTCGCAACCTCTCGGCGGCGGCAACGGGGTGGGGGCTTGCCAGCCAGTTTTCTTCCGACGCCCTTGCCGCGCACTTGCCCTGGAAAGCCGGACTGGCGCAGGTGCTCATTACGCCGCAGAAGCCCCTCTGGATGGCGGGATACGCCAGTCGCAACAGGCCTTCGGAAGGTGTCGCTCAGGATCTCTACGCCAAAGCCTTGGCATTGGAGGACCCCGCGGGCAAGCGAGCCGTCTTGGTGACGAGTGACTTGCTGGGTTTTCCCGCGGAGGTCAGCCATAACATCGCCGGGCGGGTGGAGAAGAAACATCATCTGACCCGCAGCCAGTTGCTCCTGAGTTCCTCTCACACGCATGCCGGCCCCGTCATCGGTAAGATGTTGGGGTTGATGTATCCGATGAACTTGCCGCAGTGGGCCGACGTGGACGCCTACACCAGCGAACTTGAGGACAAGATTGTGAAGCTCGTCGGTGCATCCCTCGCGTCCCTGCGCCCATCCCGTCTGAGCTTTGGCCACGGCCAAGCCAGCTTTGCGGTGAATCGCCGCGAGAGGACAAATGAGGGGATCATCATAGGGGTCAATAAAGAAGGACCCGTCGACCAGGCCGTCCCGGTGCTGCGCGTCGATGACCCACACGGAAAGCTCCGGGCGGTGGTTTTTGGTTACGCTTGTCACAACACCACGGCGGGGGATCGCTTGCAGTTCCACGGCGATTACACGGGATTCGCCGAAGCCTGGCTCGAAGGCCACCATCCCGGCTCGACCGCCCTCTTCCTTGCCGGCTGCGGCGGTGACTCGAACCCGTATCCACGCGGGACGATCGAACTTGCCCGCCAGCACGGCGAGGAACTCGCGGCCTCGGTGGAAAAGGTGTTGGCCGGGGATTTTTCCCCGGTACGCGGACCGCTGAAGACAGCTTATGACGAGGCTCCCGTGGCCTTTGCGCCTCCGCCTGGCCGCGAAGAGTTACAGGCCCAACTCCAGAGTCAAGACGTGTACCACCGGATCTGGGCCGGCGCCATGCTCAAGACTCTCGAGGCGAGCGGACACCTGCCCACCGAGTATCCTTACCCCCTCGAGATTTGGCAGTTTGGCCGGGATCTCACCCTCATTGCCCTGGGGGGCGAGGTGGTGGTGGACTACGACTTGCGTCTGAAAAGAGAACTGGGCGCGGAAGGGCTCTGGGTGGCGGGTTACTGCAATGATGTATTTGCTTACATCCCGTCGTTGCGCGTTTTAAAGGAAGGTGGCTATGAGGGTGGCGGCGCCATGGTGTATTACGGCCAGCCCGGCCCGTTTGCGCCCACCATCGAGGAAACCATCATCGGAAAGGTACACGATCTCATCCGCCAGGTCCGCGGCGAAACTTCTTGACGCGAACTCCTGGTGGGTGGAACCGCCACGAGCGAATGAATTCGGGGAGGGCTTATGAATCATCGTCTAGGTTGCCAGCAGCCTTGGAGAAGAGGTTCTATCTTGAGCGCACGGGTGCCATGGCTTCGCGAAATTCTTTAGGGTTGGGGATGGTAATGCTTCCAGCGCACACACGAATTACTCCCCGTTGCTTCCAATCGCTAAGGATACGGCTAACGCTTTCGCGGGAGGCGCCAATGTTGCGGGCAATTTCCTCGTGGGTCATGTGCAGGGTTATGCGCAGACCGTCCGCAGTAGCCTGTCCGTGCTTCTCTGCCCATCCGAAAAGGAACTGAGTGAGTTTGGCGTGGGTATCGGGGGCCAGCGCCAACATCCGCGTCTGCTGCCAGGCTTTGCTGACTTCCATGCTGAGATGCTTGGCCACACGCAAGGAAACATCGGGGTGAGCACGCATCATCTGAAGAAATCCCAGCCGGGGGAGGAAGCTCACTTGGCTGGGACACAAGGTCTCAGCCGTGGCCGGGTAGGATTCATCGGCAATCAGAGCGCTTAGGCAGAGTGCTTCACCGGGCTCCACGATCCGCAGCGTGAGGCTCTGGCCCTCAGCGGAATTCACGTAGAGCTTCGCTTGGCCAGCGCACATGAGGAAGAGTCCGCGAGTCGGTTGCCCCTCAACAAACAACAATGCGCCTTTGGGGTAAAAAGCAGTTTGGCGGAGATTATTGAGCTCGCTGAGCGCACTGTGGGGAAGTTGACAGAATAGCCCTTCCTCTCTTGTGACGCAGCCAAAGCAGTTTTCGACGACCTTCAAATTATAAGGGCCGCGCAGTGTATCATCCGCCATGTGGTCACCTTGCTGCTGCTATTATGTTGCAAGCCGCAACATCAATCTAGGGAAAAAATGAATACAAGGAGGCTTCTTGCGGCAAAGAAGTCCGAATGGCCTAATTTGTCGGGCTTTATGTCTATTTTGGCCGATCCCTTGTGACGCAGGTCACAATGCCCATGGTTGCCCATCACTGATCCCATCCATTGATTCCAGATACCTTCCCCAATGGTGGAGAGATTCTCCGTAATGCTTATCGATGGGCATTAATGGATTGTTTACTGAAATTTTGGAAAAGCAAAAGCCCGACCTTGTATGTCGGGAGGAGGTAACCCTGATGGGCCGCCGGAATGAGTTGAATTGGACTTCGACGATCGCAAGTTTCATATTTGCGGCTTCGGTTTGTATATCCCTGATTTGGGCAAGCCGGTCTTACGGAATTCCTGCCTTCGCCCGCAAGTATCAAACCTCTTGCGCCACCTGCCACAACAATTATCCCGAGCTAAATGACTTCGGGGAAGCGTTCAAAAAGAACGGTTTCAAGTTTCCCAAAGATGATGAACTCTTTGTGAAGGAACCCCCTGTCATGCTGGGGGCCAAGGCTCAGAAGGATGCGTTCCCCAAGGCCATCTATCCTGGAGAGATCCCCGCCAGCGTGCCGATTAGCTTCCGCTATTCCGGCAATTTCAACTGGAACGCCAAGCAGCCGCAGCCACTACAGGCGAGTGCGTTCGTGCCGCAGACCGATCTGTTCGTGCCGAATACGTTTACGATCATCAGTTCTGGCAGCTTCGGGGATAACTTTGCGTTCTGGGTCGATGACGACATCTCGACCGCCGGCTCTGGCTCAGGCGGGGGAATGGGTGATGGATACCTCCGATACAACGACTTGGGCCGCATTTTTCACTTGCCGAAGAATGCTCTGAATGTCCGGTTCGGACAATTCGAGCTGGATTTGCCATTCTCGCAAGCACGGACGATTTATCCGTCAAGCTATGATGTTTACTCCGAGACCGCCGTGGGGGCGGCGGCAGGCTCCGGTCAGACGATATTTCAAACCACCCACAATCCCTTCGTCCTTGGAAGCCCGCAACGTGGCATCGAATTCGGCGGCTACCCGAACAATGGCAACTTCACCTGGTCAGTGGCCTTTAACAACGGGACCAATACGGCTTATGGACTCCCGCCTTTCAATGGGTTGACGGGTACGCTCACAGGGCGGAACACGAAGGATGTCTATATCCGCGTGTCGCAGCGATTCAACCTGGAGCAGGATCCCGAGAGCCGGCAAGCGATACAGGCTGCCGGACCGACGGGGCCGCGAGACCACACATCAATCCGCATTGGCGCCTTCTACTATAGTGGCATCAACGAAATGAACATTGGAGCCACACAATACAGTTTCCTGGGAACAATTAGGGAGCCGTTCTATCGGACCGGTGCGGATGTTCGCTTCAAATACCGCAAGATGGAACTCTTCGGCCTCGGTATGGTGGGTCACGACAACAACCACAGTGTGGATACCGTCGGCCAGACCATCACGAGTGCGCCTGCGGTCACCTATACCGGAGGGTTCGTAGGCAGCAATTTCTGGATTTACCCCTGGACGATCGCCTACATGCGCTACGACTTCGTGAACTCACCGACCGACTTTGCTAACGGCGTTTCGCAGAATCGGACACGGAACCGCTTCAGCCCGGGTTTCCAGGTGCTGGTGCGCGCCAACATCAAGGTCATCGGCGAATATCAGTATCACTGGGGGGAACCGTACACCGACCCCACCACCGGCAGCACGTTGTTTTTCCGGCCAAACTCGTTCGTAAGCGGCATCGATTATTCGTTCTAGTGACTAAACGCCGTGCCTGGAGCGGAAGGGCCGGACGATTCGATTTCATCAAAGTTAGGGAGGAAAAATGAAAAGTCTCAAGAAAGCACATCTTCTCGTGACGGCGTACATCCTGGTCTTGCTCTTCGCGAGGCTGGGTTGGGCAGGAGAGATCAAGGGCAAAGTCACGGCCCAAGGTATGCGATCTGCGGAGGACATCGCCGTTTACGTTGACGCCATTCCTGGCAAGACCTTTGATGCGCCTTCCAAACCCGCCGTGACGGATCAGAAGCACATGACTTTCGTTCCTCACGTGCTCGTCGTTCTGAAGGGCACGACGGTGCAATTCTTGAACAGCGACCCGGTGGGACACAATGTTTACTGGCCCTCCATCAGTGGCAACAAAAAGCTAGCTCACAATATGGGTACTTGGCCGCAGGGTCAGCAGAAGTCGTTCACCTTTAATGATCTCGGAGTTGCCTCGCTCCTCTGCAACGTGCACCCGGAGATGTCCGGCTATGTAGTGGTCGTTCCCACGCCTTATTTCGCCGTGACGGATAAGGAAGGCAATTTTGAGATCAAGGATGTTCCCGACGGCAGCTACACGCTGAAGACATGGAGCGAGGCCGGCAAGCCTGCGACGCAATCGGTTTCGGTCGCGGGTGGATCGGCCACCGTCGACATCACCGTGACGCGCTAAGCCAGGGCAACGAGTTGTGAATGGGGTCGGAGTCTTAGCCGGTGTAGCGCGGACCTGTTGTGTAGGTCCGCGGCTCGTCCCCAAGGGGCAAGGAAAAGCCGCGGACCTACAAAACAGGTCCGCGCTACACTTCCTTCCAAATCCGTGGCGAGAACCCCGGGTTAACTGCGAATCGAGCGGAGCAGCAACGTGATCGAACAGCGGACAAAACTCGTTGACCTGGACTGGCTGGAGTCGAACTTCCCCTGCATGCAAGCCTGTCCTGTTCACACGCAAGCCGGCCGCTATGTGGCGTTGATCGCGGAAGGCCGGTACGAGGAAGCCTACCGCTACGCCCGTGGTCCGAACCCTCTTGCTTCGATTTGCGGCCGGGTTTGCGGCCACCCTTGTGAAACCGCCTGCCGCCGCGGTGAGCTCGATTCGCCCATCTCCATCCGCGCTCTCAAGCGCTTTATCACGGAGCGTCATGGGCCGGAATCGCGCAACCCCCTGGAACTCAATCCGGAGAAGCCCCGCGTGACTCACTCGGAGCGCGTGGCGGTTATTGGTTCCGGGCCCGCAGGCCTTGCGGCCGCGCACGACCTCGCCCTCCGGGGTTATCCCGTCACCATTTTTGAAGCTGCACCCGTGCCGGGTGGCATGTTGCACCTGGGGATTCCTGAATACCGTCTGCCCCGCGACGTGGTGCAGGCGCAGGTTCGCGAGATCCTCGCTCTGGGGCCGGACTTGCGCCTCAACAGCCGCCTGGGTGATTTTTCCCTGGAAGATCTGCGCGCGGAAGGGTTCAAGGCCATTCTGTTGGCCATCGGCCTGCACCGCAGCCGTGAGTTGATGCTGCCCGGGCGCGAGCTCGACGGCGTCATCACCGGCACGGATTTCCTGCTCAACGCGAACCTCGGCTACCGTTTTTCCATCGGCAGCAGCGTGGTGGTGATCGGCGGGGGCAACGTGGCGATTGACGTCGCGCGCACGGCGCTGCGCCAGCAGCAATCCCAGACACTCGATGTGCTAAGCAAGTCCCTTCTTCCTGACCGGCTCACCGACCCGGAACGCGATGTGGCCATGAAGGAGTTAATGGACGTCACCCGCACCGCCCTGCGGTTGGGGGCGCGGGAAGTTCACATGGTGTGCCTTGAATCCCGCGCCGAAATGCCGGCCTTCGAGGAAGAGATTGAGGAGGCTCTCGACGAAGGCCTGAAAATTCACCCTTCGCGCGGTCCCCGAAGGTTCGTCGGCAAGAACGGGAAGCTCGCGGGGCTCGAGACGATTCACTGCACATCGGTCTTCGACGCCCAGCACCGCTTCAATCCTGCTTTCGAGGCCGGGACGGAGAGCGTTCTCGATTGCGATACCGCGATTCTGGCCATCGGGCAGACCTCCGACCTCTCGTTCCTGAAGCCACAGGACGGAGTTGAGACCACACGGCAGGGAACGGTGAAGATCGATCCCGACACGCTGAAAACCACGGCCCCCGGCGTTTTCGCCGCGGGCGACATTGCCTTTGGCCCGCGCCTCATCATCAGTGCGGTAGCTGATGGCAAGAAGGCCGCAGAGGAAATCGACCGTTACCTGCAAGGTTCTGACTGGAAGCCCCAACCCCGCTATGTGCAGATCACGGTGCTGGACCATCATCAGATGGCTGCGGGCTACGACGAATACTCGCGGCTCACCATCCCCACGATTCCGCTGGACCGCCGCACGGGCGTGGCGGAAGTGGAGACCGGCTATACCGAGGAACAGGCTCGCGAGGAGGCTTCCCGCTGCCTCAAGTGCTGGATCAATACGATTTTCGACGGCAACGAAACCGAAGGCTCGGAGTGCATCCTTTGCGGCGGCTGCGTGGACGTCTGCCCGGAGAATTGCCTGCAACTTGTGCCGCTCAGTCAACTGAGCATTCCCAAAGTGGATAAATGGCAGATCCCCGAAGCTGTTGGCCTAGATCCGATTACCTTTCAGCACCTGACGCCCGGTGACCTTCCCTCGACGGAAGGCTCGGTGATGGTGAAAGACGAAACCATCTGCATCCGCTGCGGACTCTGCGCTGAACGCTGCCCTGCGCATACCATCACCATGGAAGGTTTTGAGGTCTTTGACCACGACCCTGACGGCGCTCAGGAAGAGACCAGGGAGAGTGTATATGCCCGGTGAACCGAAGGCTCCGGGAAAGCCGGAAGGAAAAAACGCAGTCAGCCGGCGGGATTTCCTCAATGAAATCGCCGGGGGGGCTCTGGCCGTTGCGGCAATCGGCGCCGTCGTAGTCACCGTAAACTATTCATCCCCAAACGTTCTGTTTGAGCCGCCCACCACTTTCCGCGCCGGCTCACCGGATGACTACCCGGTGAATTCCGTCACTTACCTTCAGGAACAGCAGGTTTACATCGTGCGGACGGACAAAGGGATGTGGGCGTTGTCCGCAGTGTGTACGCATCTCGGGTGCATCACGCAATGGAAGCCGGAATCCGACCAGATCGCCTGCCCGTGCCACGGGAGCAAATTCCAGAGAACCGGAACCGTGCAAGCCGGGCCCGCTCCCCGGCCGCTTCCGCATTTCGCCTTGGGGTTGGGGGAGGACGGAGTTCTAGTTGTCGACAAACTCGAAGTTGTCAAGGAAACAGAGATTCTGAAAGTCTGAGGACGCATGGCCACCACCGCTTGGAACCAGCAATGGCTCGAACAACTCCGGCAAACACGCGTCTGGCGCTCGATCTTTCGGCGTGGCCCGGCGCGCACCAATCGCACCCGCAGTCTGGCGGTGTTTGGCAATCTTGCTCTGCACGTGCTGCCCGTGAAGGTTCGCGAAAAATCCCTGAGTGTCAGGGCCACGTACTATCTCGGGTCGATTTCGTTCTTCCTCTTCATCGTGCTTACGATTACCGGAATTCTGCTGATGTTTTATTACCATCCCGCCGTCCCCGACGCCTACCGCGACATGAAAGATTTGATTTACGTGGTGTCGAATGGAGTCTTTCTCCGCAATCTTCACCGCCTCGCGGCTCAGGCGATGGTGGTGGCGGTGTTCTGGCATATGTTCCATGTTTTCTATCGCGGTGGGTACAAGCCTCCGCACGAGTTCAACTGGGTGATTGGTGTGGGCTTGTTGATGCTCACCCTTTTCTTGAGCTACACCGGCTATTTGCTTCCCTGGGATCAACTGGCCTTCTGGGCGATCACGGTGGGGACAAACATTATCAGCTACGTTCCGTGGCTGGGGCGACCCATTCGTTTCCTGTTGCTCGGCGGCCACATCATCGGGCAGAACGCGCTGTTGCGTTTCTATGTTCTTCACTGCGTCATCCTGCCGCTGGCCGCCGCGGTCCTTATCGCGGTGCATTTCTGGAGAATTCAAAAGGACGGCGGACTCACGGTGCGAGACGATCATGAGTGAGAAAATTACATACGAAGTTGGCTTAGGGTCGGATGCGGTCCGGCAGCCGCAGCGCATTGTCTTCATAACGCGCAAAATGTCCGCCAAGGTCAAAGAGAAGACGGAGCCGCAGCTCATGTCTTTCCCGCACGTCATCGAGCGGGAAGCCATTGCCTTTCAATTACTTGCGATCGTCATGGTAGTTTTGTCGCTTTTCTGGGACGCGCCGCTGGAGCAATTGGCCAACCCGTTGCTTACCCCCAATCCCGCCAAGGCGCCATGGTATTTCCTAGGGTTGCAAGAGCTGCTCCATTATTTTCCGCCGGTCCTTGCCGGAGTTCTGATTCCCACTCTGGTGATCCTGGCACTCGTGGTCATACCCTATTTTGACGTGAACATCGAAGGCGAGCCGCTCTGGGCGCACCGTAGCCGCAAACGGTTGCAGATTTATGTCGGCGTCTTCGCGGTCTTGTTTGTTTTCCTCGCCCTTTACGACGCCTGGACCGTGCTGATTCCCACCGCTGTGGTGGGAGCGCTCGGCCTCGTTCCTTATTTCAATCCCACGAGCGACTCGCGATTCCAGAAATTCCTGGCATCGCGGTCGCTGCCGTGGTGGGTGATGACTTGGTTCATCGCCGTCGCCCTGACGCTCACGGCGGTAGGGACTTTTTTCAGGGGCCCGGGTTGGTCCTGGGTCTGGCCCTGGAGCTGAAATGCCTGCTGAAGAGATGGGAAAAGTCCCAAAACGCCTGCGTTTGATCTTCGCCGTCTCGAGCGTGGTGCTCCTGATCGTGCTTGCCATCTCGCCGGTTCGCGACTACCTGAGCGACTGGAGACGCTACGAGAGGGATTACGTCCGCTTCGCTGAGTCGCGACCCGATACCAAGCGCCTGCTGTCTGACTTCCGGCCGGAGATCGACCAAGTCTGGATTCCCCAGATGCAGGTGGTCGATCGCTGCACGACGTGCCATCAAGGCATTACTCGGCCAAGTCTCGCGGACGCTTCGGTGCCGCAGCCCTTCCGCGCGCACCCACCCATTCCCCACCGGGTGCGCGATTGGGGATGCGTGGTTTGCCATCGTGGCCAGGGCCTTGCCACGAGCGTTCGCGACGCGCATGAGACCACCCTCGCCTGGGAACAACCGGTTCTGTCTGTCCGCTACATCCAGTCTTCCTGCGGAGCCTGCCATCGCGCCGAACTGCCGCAGACCCCGCGCCTCGATCGAGGCCGCCGGCTTCTCCTCACGCTTAATTGCGTTGGCTGCCATCGTCTGCAAGGTGTGGAGCGGCCGCCCATGCTGGGTCCTGACCTCACGAACATTGGAACCAAGGTCAACCGCGCTTGGATTTATAAGTGGCTGAAAGATCCCCGCACCCTCACCGCGAGCGACGGCAGCGTGCTCGTAAATGGCTATGAGAACGAAGACGAGCCGCGCATGCCCAAGTTTCGGCTGAACGAAAAAGAACTGCGGGCCCTTTCCGGTTATCTGAGCACCTTGGCCGGCGAGCAAATCCCCCCCTACAAGTTTGATCCCCGCGTGGTGGCCGCTTGGGAAAAACGCCCCGACGTGATCGATCAAGGCGAAACGCGCTTCCGGCAGATGTTTTGCACGACGTGTCACTCGCTCGCCGTCACGCGCGCCGGGGAAACCAAATTGATTGGTGGCGACATTGGGCCGGAACTCACCAAAGTGGGGAGCAAAGTGAATGCGGATTGGCTGGCCGCGTGGCTGCGCAACCCGCAGTCGTACCTGCCCCGTGCCGAGATGCCGCATTACCAGTGGTCCGACCAGGACCTTTATGTCGTAACGCGATATATCGCTTCGAAGCTCACCGATCCCAGCCTGCTCAGCGATGCACCGAAGTTGGAAGCGCCGGCATCCGATGAGCTCCAGCTTGGGCGGCGCTTATTCGCGGAAAAGGGTTGCTCCAGTTGCCATGTCATCAAGGGGGTGGCGCCGCAGACGGACTTCGGGCCGGACCTTGCGAGCCTGGGCAGCAAAAACGCGTCGCAACTGGAATTCGGCAACTCCAAGATAACCCGCACCCCCGTCGCCTACATCGAGGCCAAGATCACCGATCCGGTGGCGGTAAATGTGGCCGCACGCATGCCCCAGTATTCTCTCGCCCCCGGCGATCTGGACGCCCTCACCACGGCGATTTTGAGCATGACGGGGAAGTCCGCCGCCCCCGGGTTGGAAGGCCTGATTCTCACTGCCGGCCACCCGCAGTTTCGCCCCGCCGGAGCGTTCGGCGAACTTTATGAGCGCTACAAGTGTTACGTCTGCCATCGGTTTAACGGTTCCGGCGGCACCCTCGCGCCCGATCTGACGAATGAAGGTAGCCGCGCACAGAAAAAGTGGATCGCCGAGTTCCTGAAGAATCCGCAAACTCTTCGCCCCACGCTCACCTTCCGCATGCCGCAATTCAACATGACCGACGAAGAAGTCGCCGTCGTGGCGGATTACCTCAGCATGGTCATGCAGACACCGGCGGTGAATCTGGCCAGCGGCAATTCCAAACAGTTCACACCGCAAATGGCGAGCCTGGGCAAACAACTCTACGAAGTGAAGTATCAGTGCCAGTCTTGCCACACGATCGGCTCGGCGGGTGGCTACGTCGGCCCCAACCTGACGAACGCCGGCAATTGGATCAACGCCGCCTGGTCCGAGGAATGGCTGAAGAATCCGCAGTCTCTACAGCCTGAGGCGATTGAACCGCACCGTGATTTCACTGACGAGGAGCGCACCGCCTTGACCGCTTATCTGATGACGCTTAAACAGAGCGCCCCCACCCACGCCGGCGGCGGATCGGGGAAGGGGCAATGAAACCTCCGTTGTCCAAATCCGCGAACTCTTCGAGTGGCCAACACGGCTCCGCCGTCCCGCTGACGATGACTATGCGCGAAGCGCTTTGGAGTGCGGTAGCAGCAGCTACCGCTTTTCTTCCTCCGCCCCATGCACATTTGCCGAATGAACCGAAGGGGGAAGGCGGTAGCTGCTGCGACCGCACTCCAAGGTGCCTTCGGCACAGTTGTTTCCATGACACAGGCAAGAGTGCCTGTGCTACCAGCGACACAGCCACTCCTGGCTGTGCTACCAGCGACACAGCCACTCTTGGCTGTGCACTCCTCATCGCCATCGTCCTGATGGCCGGTTTGGCCACCTCGTGCCGCCAGAACCGCGCGGCGGTCCCGCCCGACCCCCTGGCGCAGGCTTACGATAGCGAGCCCGATTGGAACGATTCTTCGAAGGTGACCCCGCTCAATTATCAGCAGGCGCAAGGCAAGCGCGTGTTCTATCAATATTGCGTGTGGTGCCACGCCGATGCTACACCCGCCGGCCCCTCGAACCGCTCGAATCTGAATCCTAATCCTCCCCTGGGCAACGACGGCGCCACGCTGAACGCTCTCAGCGATGACTTCATGCGAAACGTCATCACCTTGGGTGGAGCCGCCGCAGGGAAGTCAGCTTCCATGCCACCCTGGGGAAAGACGCTCAGTCAAGACGACATCGACGCGGTCATCGCCTTTTACCGCGCTATCGCCCAACCGCCTTATCAGCCTCCGGCGCGGCCTGGGCCCAAATATTCGGTGAGGTAAAACTCCATGGTCACTTCAAGAAAATTGATTCCGTTGACGCTCGTGATCCTCTGTGCCTGGCTGTGCATGGCTCCTCCCCCCGCGTCGTGTCAGGTGAGCCCGGCGGAAATCACTAATCCGCGGTTGAAAGCCTTGCAGCAAGCGAACCTGGACAAGTTGATGGAATTGAACAACGAAATTTCCACCTTGAAGTTCCCTTTTCAATTCTCACTCCGGCGATTCGTGGGACTCGCTTCCGGGACGCATCAAGGCGCGGACAGCCGCGGCCTCGAGTTCGTAAAATTCCACGATCACACGGTGCTCAAAGTTTCGGGCAATTACCACGCGGCTTTTAATTCCGACCTGCTCACTCAGAATGAGCGGGCCAACCACGTTCTGGATGACGTGGTCATCCCCATCCTTCCCCTGTTATCAAAAACCTTCACCGATAATCTCCCCTTTGATGCGTTCGGGTTCGAAATCGCCTTCCACGTGCGGACGCACAGCAAACAGTTCGGTTACGAGGGGAAGGAAATCCTGGCGGTGGTTTTTGACAAGGCTGACGTGCCAGTTTTCCTCAATACGGAACGGCGGTCCACGAGGCAGGAGATCATCGACCGCTCGCAGGTTTACCTCGATGGCAAGGAATTCGGGCTGGCGTTAGGGGAGAAAAAGGCCTTCGACGTGGCGGATCTCGACAAATCTGCGAGCAAGCCCTCGGTTCAGGCCGCCCTGGTACCCGAACATTCGGAAAGCAAACCCGCGGAAACTGCGGTCGCGACTGCCGAACCGAACATCGCCCCCGCGAACACCCATCCGGTTCAGGCAGCAGTTTTGCCCGAGGCCCCGCAAGCCAAGCCCGCAGAGCCGCCGCCCGCCACCAAGGATACGGATATTCGCCTGGCAGGCCTGTTTCCGGATTGGCAACGGGGTTTTCGTCTGCCGGATCCCGTAAAGCCCACCACCGTGGCGGTGGCCAGCGCTCCACCCGCCACACCTGACCCGGCAAATGTGCCCCCCACCCTGGACATTGATGCCGTCCAAAAGAAGTATCAGCCGCAGCTCGACTTGCTCACCAAGGACGGCCTGGCACACTACCATTTTGTAAGCTATGCGCCCGCTTCGCTCGGTCTCTTCCACAACCAAATCTACCTGCAGCTCACGCTCCGCAATCCCGAGCTCTTCGACAAGACCTCGACTTCGATCTATAAAAGGGCGGCACAGAGTTTTGACCTCTTCCTCGCGCCGCAACTGAAGGGAATGTTGGCAAAGATTTCCATGGATACGGAAGTGGCAGGCGTCGATGTCACGGTTCTGGATCAATTCTCCCGGTCGGCTGCGGCTTCAGGCTCCTCCGAGGCCCTGGAGTTCATCTGCCCACTCAGCCCGCTCCGTCACTTTGCGGACGCTGACATTACCAACCAGGACCTCATCCAGCAGAGCATCGTCCTGGTCAACGGGGTAAGAGTCGCGCTGAATCTCCAGCAGGTGGAATAGCCGAGCGGTTTTTTGAGCGCGTAGCGCAGACCTCCGCCGTTGAGGTCTGCGGTTTTTCCCTCGACTCTAGCTACCGAGAGTGAAGTCAGGCGCGGGTTGTTTTGATTCCCGGTTTTGGCAAGGGAAAAACCGCGGACCCCAAAAACGGGGGTCCGCGCTACACTCGCTCGTCGGCTTCCCGAGCTGGAGAAAGCGCCGACAGAGATGTCATTTCAGTCAATGAGCCTGCAGAACGGCGATCGCGTTGCCATCGTCGGCGGTGGGCCTGCCGGTTCGTTCTTCGCCATCCATCTACTTCGGGAAGCCCGGCATCTCCATCGACAGCTTGACGTCGTCATCGTCGAGAAACGTGGCCCGACCGACCAGGGCTCCGATGACTATCAATGCAAGGGATGCAACTTTTGCGCGGGCCTTATCTCCCCGAGGTTGAATGAGATACTCGGCGCGCAAGGTCTCGTCGTTCCGGATGAGATCATCCAGGGGCACATTGACTACGTCTGGATCCACGGACAGTGGAAGAACTTCCGGCTGCGAGTTCCCAAAGACGCGCAGATGTACTCGGTATTCAGGGGCTCGTTACCCGGCAGAAGAATGGGCAGACCGGCGGGGTTTGATGGGTTTCTGCTCGGCGAGGCGGTGAAGGAAGGCGCACGCATCCAGTATGGCGAGGTCCAGGCGATTGCTTACGGTGCGTCGGGGATGCCCAACCTGACGGTGAGGGCGCCCTCCGGGGAGGTGGTCTCGCTCCATGCCAGTTTTGTGAGTATCGCCACCGGAATCAATGCGCACTGTGGCTTCGATTATCGTGACGATGGGCTTATCGCCTCGGCCAAGCGCATGAATCCCGCCTTCGTTCCCGGTAAGTCCCGCAAGGCCTTCATCTTCGAGCTCGACGTGGGTGAGGACTATCTCGGGCGCAATATTAACCGGGAGATCTACTTCATCGAGTACGGATCAAAACACCTCGCCCTCGAGCATACGGCTCTCATTCCCAAGGGCAGATTCTTAACCGTCGCCATGATCGGCAAGTGCATCGACGAGGCGGTCTTGCCACGCGACAGTCAGCGGATCGTCCGCGATTTTCTGACATTGCCGCAGATTGACCGCATCTTGCCAGGCATCGCGGCAGCTCCGCTCGCGTGCGCTTGCGCTCCCAGAATGACCGTGACCACCGCGACTTTTCCTTTCGGCGACCGCTTTGCCATCATCGGTGACGCGGTCGGGTCGCGGTTGAACAAGGACGGTCTCTACTCAGCCCACGCGACGGCGAGCCGGCTGGCCGAGACCGTACTCCATGACGGAGTCGACAAGCAGGCTCTCGCCCGGGGATACGGAAAGACCGTCAAATGGCTGGTCGCAGACAATCGCTTCGGACGGATGGTATTTGCCGTGAGCCGGGTAGCGTTCACCATGCCCGTGGTGAGCCGCATTATGTACCAGGCGTTTGCCACGGAGTTCAAGGTTCGAGACGAGCGGAGCCGGCCCCTGAGCGTCGTGCTCTGGAAGATTGCCAGCGGCACGGCCGACTATCGCGAAGTGCTCCGGGAGATGTGCGGCTACGCGGTGCTGCGATCCATTCTCAGCGGTGCGGTGGTCACCCTAAGGAACGTGGCGTTCGAGCTGTTATTCGGCCTGAAATGGGGGGAGTACGGACGCTATCCGACCGTGGTGCTGAAGGAGAAGCGCGAAGTGCTTAAGGAGCAGCTTGCGTCAGGCCTGGGAATGGAGCTCGGCAAGTCGCCTGACTTCGAACGGATGTACGTGATCAAAATCCGCGGTTCCGAGGAAGAGATCATGGAGGAGATCGCCAAGTTCGGCCAGCCCCAGGCGAGGTTCGTCAAGCTGCGATTCGTGGACATTCGACAGGTCCAGGGGATACCCAACCAGGTCGGATCGGTGATTCGATACAGGATACCGCTCGCCGGATTGGGCGCGAAGCTGCGGCTGACTAAAAGCGTCGGTTTTGAAACCTTGCTATATCAAGTTGATGAACGGCTTGTGGACCGTGCGAAACTCATCTTCAACGTCACGCCGACCAAGGACGGAAACCGCCGGCTCTCCATCTACACGGCGTTCGACTACAAGAAAGGCAAGGGCTTGGCGAGCCGGATGATGTGGAAAGGCGCCAGACTATTGTTTCCAGGATTCGTACACGACATCGTGTGGAACCATGCCCTGTGCACCATCAAGGAAGAGGTCGAGCGGAAGCACGACCACGCCCTCCGACCGTAACCATCTCTACCAACCCTGGAACGAAGTCCGGCATCCTACCATCTGTTCCAGGGCATTATTGGAACCATCCAGGACACCATCGAACTGAAAGCGCAGGCGTGTGGCCAATGCCAACTCTCGTCGCAAGCGACAAGCTTTATGCCAACTCCGTAAACCCGCAATGGGTGCGGTTGCTTGACGTGCTGCAAATGAACGTGCCGTTTGCGCATTGCGAGGGCGCCGAACTCTTCCGGCCGGATGGGCAAAGAGTTCTGGACTTCCTCTCCGGGTATTGTGTTCACAATACTGGTCACAACCATCCTCGTATTATCGCAGAACTTAAGGAAGAACTGGAGCGAAGCGGACCGGCGATGCTTCAGAGCCATGTGCCCGAACTGGCGGGCGAACTGGCCTGGCGTCTCTCGGAAAGCGCCGGGGGACGCCTGAAGAAAGCCCATTTCACCAGCTCCGGCAGCGAAGGTGTGGAAGCCGCCATCAAATTTGCCCGCGCCCACACCGGGCGCGCCGGCCTGCTGTTTGCCGAGGGCGCATTTCATGGGCTTACGTGCGGGGCTCTTTCCTTGATGGGGAGCGAGTTTTGGCGCGAAGGATTCGGCCCGCTTCTACCACAAGCCAGGCAGATCCCGTTTGGGGACCTGAAGAGTCTCGAGGCGGAGCTCTGCACGAAAAAGTGCGCCGCGTTTATCGTGGAGACGATTCAGGGCGAAGGCGGTATTCGGATTCCCGATGCGCTGTACCTGCAGCAGGCCCAGGCGCTGTGCCATCGGTATGGCAGCCTGTTTATTCTGGACGAAGTTCAGACGGGCCTGTATCGGACGGGCCGGTTTCTGGCCGCCCAGCATTTTGGTCTCGACCCGGACGTGGTGATTCTCGCCAAAGCGCTGAGCGGCGGGCTGGTGCCGGTGGGCGCCGTCTTGATCACGGACGACGTTTACAACTCAGTCTACAGCTCCCTCCACCGGGCGATCATTCACACTTCCACTTATTCTGAAAACAATCTGGCGATGCGCGCCGGCCTCGCGACGCTGGACGTGTTGGAATCCGAGCGGCTTGGCGCGCGGGCTTTGTCCCTGGGCCAATACTTGCGCCAGCAATTGCAAGACGCGCTCTCGAGTTATGAAATGGTGAAAGAGGTGCGCGGCGTGGGACTATTCTGCGGGGTCGAGTTCCAGGCGCCACGGCAATGGGCGCTGCGAGCTTCCTATGAAACCTTCAAGCGAATCCATCCAGGAATGTTTGGGCAGATGCTGGTGATGAACCTCTTCCGTGATCAAGGCATTCTCACGCAGATTTGCGGCAACAACTTTCAAGTGCTGAAGGTGGCCCCGCCGCTCGTGGTGACGGAGGGTCAGATTGACGAATTTGTGAGCAAGTTGGGCGAGGTCGTGGAGTCCATTCATTCCTCCACCACCTTCTGGTCCGAGGCGCTGGGGCTGGCCCGGCGGGTGGTAAATATTTGAGAGGCACAAGCTCCGGTGATTAATGGGCTCTGAAATTCTGAAGACCGATGTTTGCATCGTGGGTGGCGGGCCGGCAGGACTGGCCACGGGGATTGCGGTTCGACAGCGCGGCCTGCGCGTGGTGGTGGCGGACGTTGCGCAACCGCCGATCGACAAGGCTTGCGGCGAAGGACTGATGCCCCAGACGGTCGCAGCGCTGAAAGGTTTCGGCGTGCCGCTGGGTCCCTCGCAGGCCATCCCCTTTCGCGGCATTCGTTTCCTTGGTGAAGGGAGGGTGGCGGAAGGCGCCTTTTCCCAGGGATATGGACTGGGAATTCGCAGAACCACCCTGCACCAGGCGCTGGTGGAGACAGCGGCGGAAGCGGGCGTGCAATCCCTTTGGGGAACGCGCGTGAAGAGCATCCACCGGGGAGAGGTTTGGCTGGACTCGGGCAAAGTTCTATGCCACTGGATCATCGGCGCCGATGGGCAAAACTCCCTGGTGCGCAAGTGGGCCGGTTTGGATCGCGGACGCCCGCAGGAAATCCGCTTCGGGTTCCGGCAGCATTTCCGCGTCGCGCCGTGGACAGACTTTGTGGAAGTTCATTGGGGCAGGCGTTGCCAGGTGGTGGTTACTCCTGTGACCCCGGACGAAGTATGCTTGGTGGTGACCTCGCGGTCGCCACAACTCCGGCTGAAGGAAGCGCTCACTCAATTCCCCGAGATCACTCAAAAACTGGAAGGGCGCCCCGCCGTCACCAAAGATCTTGGCGCCATTTCCGCTCTGCGCATCATGCGCAGGGTTTGTAAAGATCCCATCGCTTTGGTGGGTGACGCGTCCGGCTCGGTGGACTCGCTCACCGGCGAAGGGCTGGGGCTGGCATTCCAGCAGGCCAATGCTTTGGCCGAGGCGCTGGCCAACGATGACCTGATCCGGTACCAAGTGGCGCACCGGCGCATCAATCGCCCGTCGGAGATGATGTCCCGCATCATGCTCGCGATGGAGGATCGCGCCTGGCTCCGGCGCCGGGCCCTCGACGCGCTCGCCCAGGAGCCGCACTTATTGGAGCGGCTCCTGGCCGCTCATGCCGGAACTTTTTCACCTTGGACGCTCGGTTTCGGCAATATTTTCAGGTTGGGCTGGAGGCTGCTCGCCACCCCCAGTTGAGAATTTCAATTCACGGACCCACATAACCATGACTACACTCAACCCTTGGCGGAGAAATCTCTTTACCCTGGTGCTGGCGCTGCTTGCCCTCTCGCTCGCATTGCCGGCAGCCGCGCAAGAAGCGGTGCTGGAACTCGATCCCGCTCAGACCCAAGTGAGCTTTACCCTGGGCGACGTTCTCCACACCGTCCACGGGACGTTCAAACTCAAGCGTGGAACTGTGAGATTTGATCCCGCCTTGGGGCAGGCCAGCGGACTGGTGGTGGTTGACGCCACCAGCGGCGACAGCGGCAGCCATGGGCGTGATCACAAGATGCACAAAGACATCCTGGAAAGCGCTCAATATCCTGAAATCACCTTCACGCCGGAGCAGTTGCAGGGGCAAGTTCTGCCGCAGGGAGATTTCAAAGTTCAGGTCCCGGGGACCTTCACGATGCACGGGGCAGGTCATCCGCTCACCCTCGTCGTTCAGGCCCATCTGGCGGGAGAGCAATTGACCGCTGAAACGCATTTCACCATCCCCTATGTGAGCTGGGGCCTAAAGAATCCCAGCACGCTGTTCCTTCGCGTCAATGATACCGTGGATATTGCCATCCGTGCGGCGGGTCAAATCAAGCTATCCGCAACTCATTCGTCGACCTTTTCGAAGTGACCACGACTGTGGACCTTCTGGTGGTCTTCCAGGGTTTCCAAATGGCTGATCACTTCGGTTCTCATCGTGGAGTCTTGTTGAATCCGCTCTTCAATTTTGGTGGCCAGGGAATGCGCCGATTCCAAAGAAGTGTCTTTGGGAAACAGCAGATGGAATTCCACCCAATTCGTGTTGCCGGCATTGCGCTGCCGTAACCCATGAAATTCCACCCCGGCTTGGGAAGTCATCTCGGTGAGCAGTCGCCGGGTTTGAGCTTGGGTTAACGGATCGACTTCATCCATCAACCCCCCGATGGATTGGCGAATCAACTTGCTCCCCATCCAAAGGATTTGCAGGGCGACAAGCATCGCCACGATAGGATCAAGACGCAGCCAGCCCGTGAGCATGGTTAAACCCAGCCCCACGAGGACCCCGAGACTGGTCAAGCAGTCGGTGAGGACGTGCCGGCCATCGGCTTCCAGGATCAAAGACCCATACTTTTTTCCAACCCATAAAAGATAGCTGCCCAGGGCTCCGTTGATAAGACCAGCCGCCAGAACCAGCAAAGCTCCCGCCCCCAGGTTCTCCAGTTTGGGCCCCGCAATCAACCGGTGAATTGACTCGTAGACGATATAAAACGCCGCGAGCACAATCATGGCGCCCTCGAACCCCGCCGAAAAGAAGGCGATCTTGTCATGACCGTATAAATGACCGGGGTCAGGAGGCTTTCGGCTCAGCCGGAGGCTGTAAGCGGCAAAGGAAACAGCCACCACGTGGACGACCGATTCGGCAGCGTCGGAGAGGATCGCCGCGGATCCGGTCATCCAGTAGGCAAGTACTTTGGTGCCGAGCATGAGGAAGCCCACCACCAGGGAAACCCGCATGGCGAGTTGGAGTTGACGCCATTCATGGGGATTCGGAATGTCCGCCGCCGTCATGCTTGTCCTAACTGGGAACTCACCCGAAATTCAGATTTCACCCTTAAGCCTGTCGTTAATCATAGCCCCTCGGCCATCCAGTTTCCAGTGAGGCGTAGAATCGCCCCCTGGCATTGCTGATCGAAAGGAACGGCTGTTCATGAGCGTTGTTGGACGGTACCGGATAAAAAAGCCTCTTGCATAATTGAATGGTTCTAGTATCATCGAAGTATGAAAACTCGCAAGGACTCCCCATCCGTCACTCGCTATGCGGATATGTTTGCCGCCATGGGCGCCGAACCCCGGCTGCGCATCATGCAACTGCTGCTTACCGCTCACCCGCAGGGATTGGTGGTCGGCGACATCCAGGATGAGTTGGAAATCCCTGCCTCCACCCTCTCCCATCACCTCGACAAGCTCAAGAATGAGGAACTCGTCAGGGTGCGGCGGGAGGGCACCTTCTTATGGTACTCGGCGAACCTGGAAGCCTTGCAGGAGGTCATCAACTTTTTGTATGCGGAGTGCTGCACGCGAAACAAGGCCATTGGGAATTGTCGATTGACGATTGCCGATTGAACTCAAGGAGGTTGTGAGTCTTCAGTTCTCAGTCATGAGCAGGGCACTTACGGACAACTGATCAATGATGGTTGAGGACGCTTAATCGAAAATCGACAATCGTCAATCGGCAATTCTCCAGGGCCCGGAAAGGAAAAGCAAATGAGCGTGGAAAATATCAAAGAAGTGGTGAAAGAGAAGTACGGACAGGCTGCCTTGCGGGTTTTCAAGGGAGGCAGTACTTGCTGTGGCGCGGCGCCGGCGATAGAAGGCTGTCCCGACCCGATCACTTCAAACCTCTACGATGGCAGCCAAACCAGCCAGATCCCGGAGGCAGCTCTGCTGGCCTCGTTGGGTTGCGGGAACCCGACGGCGCTCGCCGAACTGAAACCCGGCGAGACCGTTCTCGATCTGGGGTCGGGAGGCGGCATTGACGTGCTGCTTTCGGCGAAGCGTGTGGGCCCCTCGGGCAAGGCTTACGGTTTGGATATGACCGATGAGATGCTGGCGCTGGCCCACGAGAATCAGCGGAAAGCCGGCGTGGAGAACGTTGAGTTCCTGAAAGGCGAAATTGAGAATATCCCGCTGCCCGACAATTCCGTGGATGTAATCATCTCGAATTGCGTCATCAACCTGTCCGCCGACAAAGACCGGGTGTTGCAGGAAGCCTTTCGCGTGCTCAAGCCCGGCGGAAGGTTCGCGGTCTCAGACATCGTGGTGCGCGGGGAGGTTCCCGCCGAGATTCGGCGCAACGTGGAGCTGTGGATCGGCTGCATGGCGGGGGCGCTGGAGGAAAACGAATACCTGGCGAAGCTTACCCACGCGGGTTTTGAAGTGGTCACCATGGAGCCAACGCGGGTTTATCACGCGGCGGACGCGCGTGAATTGCTTTCCAGCAAGGGAATTGACGTGGACGCGATTGCGCCCTTGGTGGACGGTAAGTTCATGAGCGCCTTCGTGCGGGGGAAGAAGCCGGGTTCTTCGTGCTGCGCCCCAAGCTGTTGCGGCGGTTCCGATGCCCACTGATAGGACGCCCCTCTCGCAGCGCGTGGTCTCAGAGGCAGTACTGATCCCGTGTTTGACACCGAGGAGGAGCAGAACAGGATGCTTGAGCGACAACTGCCTCAAGAGAGTATGATCCACCGCCTCATTTACGAATCGCGGGGATGCGCCCACTGCTCCTGCGACACGTGGAGCATCGCGCTGCCAGCGTCAGCGGTCGGGGCGCACTGGGCGCAAGCGTATCTCGATCGGCGGGTGCATGAGGCTTACCTAGGGCATGTGCTGAACACGAAGGCGAGGAAGGAGAGCCAATCCAGACCTGCCGTCCGAGTTAGAAGTGCAGGCCGCTTGATGAACCACGGGACTCAGAAGGAGTAGAATTATGCCAGCACACCTGTCTCGCAGACTCTCGTTTCTTGATCGATATCTGACGCTGTGGATTTTCCTCGCCATGGCTCTGGGCGTGGCTTCCGGCTATTTTCTGCCGAGCGTGGTTCGGGCGATTACCACCTTTCAGGTAGGTACCACCTCCATCCCCATTGCCGCTGGTTTGATTCTGATGATGTACCCGCCCTTGGCCAAGGTCCGTTACGAAGAACTGGGCGAAGTCTTCCGGAACAAACGTATCCTGTTGCTCTCCTTGCTGCAAAACTGGGTTATCGGGCCCGTTTTGATGTTTGTTCTGGCCGTAACCTTCTTGCGGCATTATCCCGAATACATGGTGGGTCTGATCATGATCGGCCTGGCGCGGTGCATCGCCATGGTAATCGTGTGGAACGAACTCGCCAAGGGAGACACCGAATACGCTGCGGGACTGGTGGCCTTCAATTCCGTTTTCCAGGTGCTGTTCTACTCCATCTACGCGTGGTTCTTCATCACCCTGTTGCCTTCGTGGATCGGTTTGAAGGGGACGATCGTCGATGTTTCCATGAAGCAGATTGCGCAGAGCGTCTTCTTCTACCTCGGCGTTCCGTTTCTCGCGGGAATGCTCACCCGCTTCAGCCTGGTTCGCTCGAAGGGGCGGGAATGGTACGAAAAGAAGTTTGTGCCCCGCATCAGCCCGCTCACGCTGGTGGCCTTGCTGTTCACGATTGTGGTGATGTTTTCGCTAAAGGGGCAATACATCGTTCAACTGCCGCTGGACGTGTTGCGCATTGCGGTTCCCCTCTTGATCTACTTCGTGGTGATGTTCCTGGTCTCGTTTTACATGGGCAAGAAGCTGGGCGCTGACTACTCGAAGACTGCCACGCTCTCCTTTACGGCAGCAAGCAATAACTTTGAACTGGCCATCGCGGTGGCGGTGGCAGTTTTTGGAATTCACTCTGGCGCGGCTTTCGCGGCGGTGATCGGTCCGCTGGTGGAAGTTCCGGTATTGATCGGACTGGTGGGCGTCTCTCTGCGTTTTCAGCGCCTTTTCTCTCCACCCAGTCCGGCGCTGGTGGGCGAAGCGAAATTGGTTCGAGGCGATTGAACCACTTCTCTTAATCGCACGGGGTTAGGCCACGGTCCGACAGACATTGAAGGGAGAACCATGATCAAGCAAAAAGTAATGTTCGTTTGTACTGAGAACTCCAGCCGCAGCCAAATGGCCGAGGGATTCTTGCGGCATCTCGCCGGCGATCACTTCGAGGTTTTTAGCGGGGGAGCCCAACCCACAGAACTCAACCCTACTGCGGTGGAAGTTATGAAGGAAATCGGCATCGATATCTCCGGTCAACACTCCAAAGATGTCGCGCAGTTCTTAGGACAAAGGTTCCATTACATTATTAGGGTTTGCGACAAGGTGAGAGAGAAGTGCCCTGTCCTGCCCGGCGCAATTTGGTACCTTGATTGGAGCTTTGAGGATCCTGCCGCCGCACCGGGTACGGCGGCTGAAAAGTTAATGGTATTCCGCCAGGTTCGCGACCAGATCGAGGAAAAGATCGAAAAGTTTGCCGCACAAGAGGCACCGCCCCAAGAACACCGGTGAATCGACTTCTGAAATTCGCGATTTCTTGGAAAGGATGATAATCCGTGCGAGTTTTGATCCTCTGCACCGGAAACTCAGCGCGAAGCCAGATGGCGGAAGGACTGCTTCGGCACGATGGAGGCGCTTCGTTCGAGGTCGCGAGCGCCGGCACAAAACCCAGCCACGTGCGCCCGGAAGCCATTGCCGCCATGCATGAAATCGGGATCGATATTTCGGGCCACCGGTCGAAATCCGTGGATGAGTTCGTGGGGCAGGATTTCGATTACGTGATTACCGTCTGCGACAACGCCAAGGAGAGTTGCCCCGTCTTTCCCTCCGCCACGAAGCGCATCCATTGGAGCCTCGATGACCCCGCCGCTGTGCAAGGCACGGAAGAGCAGAAGCTCGCGGAATTCCGCCGGGTGCGCGGCCAACTCTGAACGCTCCTTCGCCGGTTCGTGGATGAGCAAGCGTAGCGTCGAGTTACCTCTGGCCGTGATCTCTTTCGCCCCTTGCGGGGCTCGGGCGGGGTGGGGGGCCGATTTCCCCACGGCTTGCGCCATGGGCTACGATCTTCCGCCCGCTTTGCGGGCTGGTGGGGAACCGCACATTTGGATAGAGCGCAAAGAACTCTTGACCTTCAGAACAGGCGCTACGCCTTTTCCGCGCCCTGTCCGTCTTCCTATTTACTCTGAATCTCCGGCGATGATTTGGACATAGTGAATCGGCCCGTTAGGTAGGTAGCTGCAAAGATGAGAGCGAAAGGTATCCACGTTCCCAGCAGCCCTTTCAGCTCTCCTTCAACGCCTCTCTCAAGGTCGATTTCCAAGGCTCTCGCGTCACTTCCGACGGCGGCTTGATTCTGGTGCGCGAACTCGACGAGCGACTCGGGTTCGGAGAATTGATCGAGCAACATCTGACGGACTCCCGACGAGGGAAGAATACGCAGTTTCCCTTCGCCGACCTGCTGCGGCAATCCGTCTATAGTCGCCGGAGAGGTAAAACTGACCCCTTCCGTGATCCGTGGAAGCAACCAGCACTGAAAACTCGGTTGGACTTGCAGTCAGAGGCGGTCGCGTGTATGTTCATGGTCGGCCGGAAAATCAAGATGGAAATTCCGGTTCAGAGTGGACTCTCGGTCCACGGATTCTTCAGCGCCTTTCAGCCCATGAACGAGCCGAATTCCCATCGCACAATCCCTCCAGACGATCGAATGTTGATTTCTCTCGCGATCGTAACAGTGGTGATTCATTTCCTGAGCAATAGAGGTTATGGATACTTCCACGACGAGTTTTACTCCATCGCCTGCAGCAAGCACTTGGCGTGGGGGTATGTTGACCAGCCACCGTTCTCAGAATTTGTCCTCGCGCTTAGCGGCCGGCTGTTGGGATATTCACTGTTCGCGTTGCGGTTCCTGCCCGCGGTGTGCGGTGGATTGGTGGCTTTCCTGGTGGGCATGATCGCGCGGGAACTCGGCGGTGCGCGCTTTGCCCAGGCGTTGGCCGCGACGGCGTTCATCATCGGGGGCGTGTATCTCGCGATCGACGAGTATTACTCCATGAACTGTTTCGATCACCTGTTCTGGGCACTAGCCATTTACATTCTGGTGCGCATTCTGAAGGGCGGCGACACTCGGCTCTGGGTGCTGTTGGGTCTGGTCGCGGGCCTGGGTTTGGAAAACAAATACTCCATGGGATTCTTCGGCATAGGGCTGATCGTCGGCCTGGCGCTGACGAGGGCTCGCGAGCATTTTCTCGACAAGTGGCTGTGGGTAGGCGGCGCGCTGGCTGCGGTGATATTCCTTCCGCACGTTCTCTGGGAGGTACGCAACCACTTTCCCACGGCTGAATTCATCCAGAACGTAACTCTCAAGAAGAATCTTCCCATGACGCCTTGGGTTTTCCTGCGAGAATGCGCCCTGCTGGTTCATCCCTTTACACTTCCCATCTGGCTGGCAGGACTCACCTACGTTTTCTTCGTGCGGGCGGGACGCAAGTTCCAGACACTCGGCTGGATCTTCCTGGCGGTGTTGGCTATGCTCCTCAGCACACACTCCAAGCCTTACTATTTTGCCCCCGGTTTCCTACTGCTTCTCCCCGCAGGGGGTGTGGCCATCGAAGCCTTCTTTGCCCACCGTCAAGGGAACTGGCCGAAACCCGCTTACCTTACCGTGCTGGTATTGGGAGGCGCCCTCCTTGCACCGCTAGCGCTCCCGATTCTTCCCGTGGAAACCTTTATCCGTTACCAAGCCGCGATTGGAATCAGGGCGAGTTCAGGCGAAAGAGGCGATGCTTCCCGCAAGCTTCCCCAAATCTTTTCCGGCAGGTTCGGTTGGCCGGAAATGATGGCGCAGATAGCTGGAATCTACGGCCACCTCTCACCTCAAGATAAAGCTGACTGCGTAATCGGAGCCAGCAATTATGGCGAAGCTGGCGCCATTGACTTTCTGGGAAAGCAATACGGCCTGCCGAACGCGATCAGCAGCCACAACAATTATTGGTACTGGGGACCGGGCAACAAACCGGGGAAGGTACTGCTCGTCATAGGCGGATCGAAGGAAGACTATTGCCGCTTGTACGAAGACGTCCAACAGGTTGCAACCTTCACAAACCCCTACGCGCAAGAATCGGGGAGGCCTATTTTCCTCTGCCGCAGACCCAAGCACACTCTCCAGGAAGTCTGGCCCACTATTCACAACTTCATCTGACTGGTTTGTAAGCTAGCAATACCGCAGCCATGTTTTTCAAGGTCTGCGGGACTTGTTACTCGCCTAGGCAATTTGTTTGCCGGCATCTGGTCCTACGGATTGGTCGTAAACAGAATCCACCAGTACTGGTGTTGTGTTCATAACAGCAGGCGGCAGCGCCGCATCGAATACTCGAAGAGTTTGCCTAAACGACTAGAAAAGGAACTTCACGGCTACTTGTCCGATGCGTGGCGGCTGAACGCTGAACGCCCCTCCAAACGAACTGGGACCGTCGTTGGCGCCGCCATCTATCCCGCCGACGAATTGGGTGTGGTTGAAGGCGTTAAAGAACTCTCCACGAAACTCCATCTGCAGCTTCTCTGTCAACTTCACATCCTTCAGGAGAGCCAGATTCCAGTTATTTAGTCCCGGCCCAAAAAAGAACCTCCGGCTGGAGTTGCCTTGTTGCCCGAGAGCCTCGGGGCTAACCCAACTTTCGCAGTTGCGAACTATTTTGAGCAAAATTTGACCTTGGTGCCGGTGTAAGTTCTTGCCGGTCAATCCCGCCATCTGGAAAAGC
>Ga0209039_10000927_pt1 | contig 28348 bp, 21 predicted proteins | sample BogFormECP12_OM1_FD_188238 | JGI IMG/M metagenome (GOLD analysis project Ga0209039, IMG submission 188238) | Bog forest soil microbial communities from Calvert Island, British Columbia, Canada - ECP12_OM1 (SPAdes) (version 2) | ecosystem: Environmental > Aquatic > Freshwater > Wetlands > Bog ... | reverse complement strand
AGAGCTATGACCTGATCACAGATATGAAAGAGAAAGCGGGTAGAAAAAACCTGTGCAAAACATTTGTTGTTGACTTTTCTCATAGGAGGAAGGAAGACACCAGATAGGAACCTAACTGGAAGTTCGCTTCTTTCTGATGGAGGATTATTTGGTGTGCTTGCGGCGTTCAGCGCCTTAACGATGCGGTCGACCTTGAAGATATCAATTAGCTGACAAATCTTCTCCGTCAATTACGCGGAGTCACTTCACGCAGTGACCTTATTCTATTTCCATATCAAAGCGCTATCATCGTTGGCTTCATCATCGGTTCCTCGACGTACTATAAAGTACGCCTGCGCCTGTCCTCCCACGAGGAGGGTCGCCTCTTCCTCGCCGCCTTGATTTCATCTTTGGTCTGAAAATAGAATTACCCCGATTGAAGAGGAGGAGAATCACGCCTCGCACTGGAGGTTGGCCAATTCTTGTGAGAAGGTCGCGTAGTTGACGGAATAGTCGATGGGACATTCCACCACGGCCGGGCGTTTGAGCGCGAAGGCCTCGCGGAGGACCTCCGAGAGGTCGTCCCCCTTCCCGACACGGAATCCCGCCGCGCCGAAGCTCTCGGCAAATCTGGAGAAGTCTGGGTTCCCGAGATCGAGGCCGAAGTTCGTGAATCCCTTGGCCTGCTGTTCCCACTTTATGAACCCGAAGGCGTTATCATTCAGGATGAGCACGACCACGGGAATGTTGCAGCGGACCGCCGTCTCGAGCTCCTGTGCGTTCATCATGAAACCCCCGTCTCCCACGACAGCGAGGACCTTCTTGCGGGGGTTGAGCATCTTCGCCGTCATAGCCGACGCGAGCCCCGCACCCATGCTCGCCAAGGCGTTGTCGACCAGGAAGGTATTGGGCTTATAGGTCTTATAGAGGCGGCAGAACCACAGTTTGTAAATGCCGTTGTCCAGCGCCACGATATCGTCCGCGGCGAGAGCGTTCCGGACATGCCACACCACCTCCTGTGGCGTGGGCGGAAATTTCCGCTCGAACGCCCCGTCGAGTTTCTTACTCAGGAAGGCCCGTACGGCAGGGAACACCTCATCGTTCTTGCCCGGCGTGACCTGTGCGCCGAGCAGGCGCAGGGCCGTTGAGACGTCGCCCACGACCTCGAGAACAGGATTGTAATACTTGTCCGGCTCCGCTTCAGTGAAGTCGATGTGCACGATCTTCTTGTCCAGATTTCTGTTCCACACGTATGGCGGATACTCCACGATGTGGTAGCCGATCGTGATGATGAGGTCCGCCAGGTCGAGGCCGCAGTTCACATAATCGCGACGGTGCATGCCCGTAGTGAACAGGCTGTACTTCGACGCATCGGAGACTACCCCCTTGCCCATCTGGGTGTGAATGGCGTGGAGCCGCGTCTTCTCGATGAACGCGACCAGTTCTTCCGTGATCAGGTTCCGATTCGCGCCGCCGGAAAGCAGGATGAGCGGACAGCGTGCGCCGTTGATCAGACGGGCGGCTTCAGCTACGGCCTTCGCATCCGGGGCCGGTCGCCGGACCATGCCCCGCAACTGAACAGCAGCATCGGTAGCGCTCTCGGCCACGTCTTCGGGCAATTCGATGTGTACCGCGCCCGGGCGCTCGGCCTGGGCCAGCTTGAAGGCATTGCGCACCACCGTGGGGATTGTGCTCGGGTCGGCGATGGAGACAGACTTCTTGGTGATGGGCAGCATGAGCTTTACCACGTCGATGAGCTGAAAGCGCGCCTGCCAATTGTCCCGGAGGGCCTTCTGCCCTGTGATGGCCACGAGCGGCGCGCCAATGAGCTGTGCCTGGGCAATGCCGGTGACGAGGTTTGTCGCGCCCGGCCCGAGGGTCGAAAAGCAGACGCCGGCTTTCTTGGTCAACCGCCCGTACGTGGCGGCCCGGAAAGCGGCGGCCTGTTCATGGCGGGTAATGTGCACCTTGATTCTTGATACGCGCAGGGACTCGAGAAAAGAGAGGTTCTCCTCACCGGGCAGACCGAAGACGTACTCCACGCCCTCTTCTTCGAGTTGCTTCACCAACAGGTCGGACGCTTTCATCGTGTCTGCCACACCTCCTTACTCCTTCACGACAACCGTCTTGATGTTCACGAACTCCTTGAGGCCGTAATGCGACAGCTCCCTGCCGATACCGGAGCGCTTCACGCCGCCGAAAGGCAGCCGGGGATCGGATTTCACCATGTCGTTGATGGCGACGAACCCCGCTTCGATCCGTCCGGCAAGGCGCTCCGCCCGTGTCAGGTCTCTGCTCCAGATGGAGGCCCCGAGTCCGTACTCAGTGGCGTTCGCAATTCGAATCGCTTCGTCCTCGCTGTCCACGACGATAATTGGCGCGATAGGACCGAAGACCTCCTCCCGGAGAACCTTCATGTTTTCCTTTGGATGGAGGACCACGGCGGGGGCGAAGAAGAATCCTTTCCGGAAGGAATGCTCGCGCTGGATAATTTCCGCTCCCTTCGCCCTGGCGTCCCGGAGCTGCTCATTCAGGTTATCGAGAATGTCCTTTCTGGCGAGGGGGCCGAGATCGGTGGTCTCGTCCATCGGATCGCCGATCTTCAGCTCTTCGAGGCGTGTCACGAATACCTTCTGGAACGCGTCGGCTACCTGCGATAGGACGATGAAGCGCTTGGCCGCAATGCAGCTTTGGCCGGCGTTTATCATCCGGGCGGCCACGGCGGTCCGGGCCGCCTTTTCGATATCCGCGTCGTCGAGGACGATGAAGGGATCGGAACCGCCCAGCTCAAGGACAACTTTCTTGATCTTTCTCCCCGCCGTCTCGCCCACCTGCATGCCGGCCCTGACGCTTCCCGTCAGAGTGACGGCGTCCACCTTGTCCTCGTCAAGGAGGGCAAGGGCGTCGGGAGGATCGACGAGCACCGTTTGGAAGACCCCTTGCGGAAAGGCCGCCGCCGTAAATGCCGCCTCGATGGCCAGCGCAGTTGCCGGAACGGAGGGTGCATGTTTCAGGAGCACGCAATTCCCGGCGCTGATCGCGGGGATGGCGAACCGAAAGACCTGCCAGAAGGGGAAGTTCCAGGGCATGATGGCCAGCACCACGCCGAGCGGCTCGAAGGTGACATAGCTCCTCTTTGCTTCTGTCTCGATCTGCTCTGGAGCAAGGAAAAGCGCAGCGTGTGACCCATAGTAATCGCACAGCCAGGCGCATTTCTCGATCTCAGCCAGGGCCTCCCGAATGGGCTTGCCCATCTCCCGGGTGATGAGTTCCGCGTACTTCCGCTTCTCCTCCCGTAGATGGTCGCCCATGCGCTTCACATATGTCTCCCGCTCTTTCACAGGCACGCCCCTCCAGGCCCGGAAGGCCGTGCGGGATATCTGAACCGCCCGGTCCAGCTCCGCTTTCGTCATGAGGGCATATTCCCCCATGAGTTTCTCGGTATAGGGGTTGATCGACTGCATCTTCGCGTTGCCGCCTCCGGGGGTCTGTGAGGGCTGAAGAGTCATGTTCCTCATCCTTTCGCTACGTTCCTGTTTGTCATGGGCTCATAAACACATCCGGTCTTCCCGCAGTAATGACCGACATACTCCGACAAAGGCCGGTAGAGGGCGGGCTTCTCCTGGGCATCGGCGAACTTCTCCTCGATGATATGGGCCGTCCAGCCGGCAATCCGTGCGACTGCAAAGATCGGCGTCATGAGATCGAGCGGAATACCCATCAGGTGGTACACGGTGGCGCTGTAAAAATCGACGTTGGGTTTGATGGTGGTCTTGCCCTGCGCAGTGAATTCGGCTATCGCGGTCTCCTCGATCTCCGTCGAGAGCCGGCACCAATCATCCTCATGCAGCTTCTTCCCAAGCCTGAAGCACATATCCTTCAAGAAGCGGGCACGGGGGTCGACGGTCTTGTAGACCGCGTGACCCATGCCCATGATCTTCCGTCCAGCCGCAAGCTCGTTCTTTACCCATGCGGAGACGTCTTTCTCATTTCGAAGTTCCTGGAGCATCCTCATCACCTGGGCATTGGCCCCACCGTGCAGGCTTCCCGAAAGGGCTCCCACGCCCGCTGCCACGGCTGCATACATATGGGCCCGCGTGGACACAACCTCACGGCAGGCAAACGTGGAGGCGTTGAAGGAATGGTCGGCATGGAGCACCAGGATGGTGTCGAGATCGCGGGCGATCTCCACGTCCGGCTCTTTGCCTGTGAGCTGCCACAGGAAATTCGCGGCGTGGGAGAGGGCATCGTTCGGGGCCACGGGTTCAGCGCCCTCCCGTATCCTCTGCCAACCGGCTACGATCACCGGTACGCGGCTGATGAGCCGGATGGCCTTGGCCATGTTGGCTGCACGAGAATCATCATCGAGGTTTGGGTCTGCCGTGGCTAGGATCGGGATTGCTGCCTGGAGAATGTCCATGGGGTGGGACCCTTTCGGCAGCTTTTTCAGCGCATCGAAGACGAATGCAGGAACCGGCCGTGCTTCGATGAGACTTTTTCGGAATTCCCGAAGTTCACTCTCCGTCGGCAGTTCATCGTGGTGGAGGAGGTAGGCGGTTTCCTCAAAGGTCGAGCTCTGCGCCAACTCCTCGATCCGGTACCCCCGGTAAATGAGGATACCGTTCTCGCCATCCACGTGGCTGATCTTGGTGTCGGCCACCGTGACGCCCCGCAGGCCGATGTTCTTCAGCCTGGCGACCGCTGCCGTTGTCTTTTCGCCTTCGGACGTGGTTACCTTCGCTGTGTTATCCATGGTTATCCTCACGCGTGCAGTTTACTTTTTACAAAATTCAAAGTCCCGCCCGCCAGGAGATGCTGCCGCTCCCGCTCCGATACGTCGAGGAGGGTCATAATGGTCCGCCCACCGGCTTCAACCGGAATCTCCCTGTCGCCCCGCTCGATTCGCTTTCGCACATCAGGAAACACCAGTTTCGTTCCTTCCTTCAGCAGGTCGTATTCGCCGGGGTCCTTGAACGTCAGCGGCAGGATGCCGAAGTTGCAGAGATTCGACTTGTGGATGCGGGCGAAGCTCTTCGCGATCTTGGCGCGTACGCCCAGATACCGGGGCGCAAGGGCCGCGTGCTCGCGGCTCGACCCCTGGCCATAATTCTGACCGCCCACAACCACCACGGTACCCCTGGCCCGGCAGGCAGCGGCGAAATCGGGCCGGACCTGCTCGAAGACGTGCTCGCTGATGGCCTCGATATTCGAACGGAGCGGGAGCACCTGGTTTCCCGCCGGCATGATCGCGTCAGTGGAAATGTTATCCCCTACCTGCAGCACGACCTCGGCTGAAAGTGTGTCAGGGAGCGGCGCAAGCTGTGGCAGCGGTCTGATGTTCGGACCGCGCACGGCTACGGTGTTCTTCAACTCCTCGGAGGGGAAGATGATGGAACGGTCGTCCGTAAGATACCGTTCCGGGTCACGGATACGCGGAAACGTCATTTCCCCGGTGAGGTCGCGGGGGTCGGTGATCACGCCCCGCAGGGCAGAGGCGGTCGCGGTCTCGGGCGAACAGAGGTAGACCTGGTCATCTTTGGTGCCCGACCGTCCGGGGAAGTTTCTCGGGAAGGTCCTCAAGCTTATTTCGCCTGTTCCGGGGGCCTGGCCCATGCCGATGCAGCCGAGGCATCCCGGCTCGTGCACCCGGGCGCCCGCCCCGAGAAGGGCCAGTATCCCGCTTTCCCGGGCGACGTTTTCGAGCACCTGACGGCTTCCTGGGTTTACGTGGTAAGAGACCGTCGGATGGACGTGCCTGCCTTCCAGGATCTTCGCCGAGACCATCAGGTCCCGGAAGGAGGAATTGACGCTGCTGCCCACGATTACCTGGTCCACCCTGGTGCCGGCCACCTCGCGCACGGGCACGACGTTGCCCGGCGAGGTAGGCTTGGCGATGAGCGGTTCGATCAGGACGAGATCAAGCGTGAGGTCTTCGTCGTATGCTGCTCCTTCGTCGGCGGAAAGCTCGCGCCACGCCTGACCGCGGCCTTGAGCCTCGAGGTATTCCCGTGTTCGTTCGTCGGAAGGGAAGATGCTGCTCGTGGCGCCCAGTTCAGCACCCATGTTGCCGATAGTCTCCCGGTCCGTGGCGGAAAGAGTCGTTACTCCCGGGCCGTAGTACTCCACAATCTTGCCCACGCAGCCTTTGACGTTAAGGCGGCGCAGCATTTCGAGGATGACATCCTTGGCGCTCACCCAGTCGGGAAGCTCGCCCAGCAGCTTGACGCCGAGGACGCGGGGACAAGGAAGATAGTAGGGGAAGCCGGCCATGGCCAGGGCCACATCCAGCCCGCCCGCGCCGATGCCGAGCATTGAGATGCCGGCGGCCCCTGTCGAGTGGCTGTCCGCGCCGAGCAGGGTCTTGCCGGGCGCGCCGAAACGCTCCATGTGGACCTGATGGGATACGCCGTTGCCCGCCCCGCTGAAGTGGATGCCGTATCGGGCGCAGGAGGTTTGGAGGAACTTGTGGTCGTCGGCGTTTTTGAAATCCGTGTGCAAAATGTTGTGGTCCACATACTGGGCCGCCAATTCCGTCTTGACGGCGGGTAGGTCCAGTGCCTCGAACTCGAGCATGGCGAGGGTGCCCGTGGCATCCTGAAGCAGCGTGTGGTCGATCCGGAGGCCGATCTCCGCACCTGGCGAGAGTTCGCCCTCGACGAGATGGTCACCGAGTATCTTCTGGGTAAGGTTCCTTTTCATGGCAGCCACCAAAATACCGCTTCAGGCGAAGATATGTTCATCGATGTCGGATAAAGAGTTGCAGCCGGTCATGATCATCGCCTTCTTCAAATCCTGGGAGAGGAATTCCGCCTCGGCCTGCACTCCTTCCGCCCCACCGCCGATGGCCGCACGAATAAATTCCCGGCCTGCCATCACGAAGTCCGCCCCGAGGGCGAGCATCTTAAGGGCGTCGAAACCCGTGCGGATGCCTCCGTCCGCGGTGATGACTACCTTTCCCTTCAGTATGGGAACGAGCCGGGGTAGCACGTCGGCAATCCCCAGCTGGCAATCGAGGGTACGGCCGCCATGGTTGGAAACGGCGACCACTTTGCAGCCAGTCTGCAAAGCCGCGGTAGCGTCTTCTTCACTGGTGATCCCCTTGAGGATGAAGGGGAGGGATGTCGACTGCGCGAGCTCTTTCAACTCGCTCACGGACTTGCGGAATACGGGCTGCCCTTTCAGCGCCATGGGTACTGAGCCTGCCCCGTCGAGATCGATCCCCACGGCGATCGCCCCAGCCTGTTCCGCCTCCTGGATCACACGCAGCAAAACCGCTTGTTCGCGCGGTTTGAAGATCTGCACTCCCCAGCCACCGGCTTCCCGGATTGCCTGCAGTCCGGGCCGATCCGCGAAGGTGTCGGCGGTATCGCCCATAAAACCTATGGTCCCTGCGGCCTTGCACCCCTGCATCACTGCCTGGGCGAATTCCAATTCACTGATGTTGCCTCCCATACTGATCTTCACCCCGCTCATTGAGGTGCAAAAAATCGGAAAGGCTACCTCGTGGCCGAAAAAGGAGGTTTTCATCTGCGGTTCCATGTGGGGAGCAATCAAACGGCTTTTCAGTTGGAGACGATCCAACGCTTCGATATTGGCGGCGAAAGTCATCCCTTTCCCGATCCCCCCCATGCCGAGCGGCTTGCCATATTTAATGCCCTGGCAGAGGCGGTCGGGACGACCATCGCAGACCTTGTAAACGGCGCAAACTCCTTTCATGCGTTCCAGTGCTTTTTCCCGAGCAGCAGTTATATCCATAACGGTTTCCGTGGGTTGCTCATGTGACCTTCCCATATGCCATCGTTGTCGATATCGTGTTCGTAATCTAATGCTCCAAGATACTGCTGTCCAGTCCTTATACCAATTTGGAATCAAGCGTATACCTTCGTTGTCGCTGCGTCGCTCTCCTCGACGTACTACTCAGTACGCCTGCGTCGGCTCCTCGCTGCCGCCTCGGTCTCCATCTTGATTGCAAATTGGTATTAGACACGTCCAGAATGATGAGTATGCTTGGCATGTCCCGTTGCGTTGAGTTGACGAAGGAGTTCTACCTGACTGCTTCCCGGAGTGGTGGATGAGCCGGAGCGCGGCGCCCTACGGAAATATCCCTCGGAGTCTGGTTGCCTCCGCGACACGCCCGATACCGAGTATGCTGGCCGCCGTGCGCATGTCGACTTTGTGTTTTTCCGACAATGCCTTAACCTCGTCGAAGGCAGACGAGAGTATCCTCTTGAGCCGCTGGTAGATCTGCTTCTCGCTCCAGAAGAGTTCCTGAAGGTTCTGCACCCACTCGAAGTAGGACACCACAACGCCGCCTGCATTCGCCAAGATGTCGGGAATGAAATATATGTTCTTCTCTCTGAGCACCATGTCGGCAGCAGGGGTCGTCGGTCCGTTGGCCCCCTCGACGATCATCCGGCACCGGAGCGCGTTTGCGTTCTTCTCCGTTATCTGGTTTTCGATGGCAGCCGGCACCAGAATATCGCACTCCAATTGAAGGAGCTCCTCGTTACTTATCTCATCCCCGTCGATCTCGCCTTTTTTAAAGCAGTTGTTATTCCGCTTGCACTCAAGCGCCTTTGCCACGTCCAGGCCTCGGCCGTTATAGACCCCGCCGTTAATATCGGAGATGGCGATCACTTTGGCTCCGGCCTTGCTGAACACACGGGCTGCCGTTCCGCCGACGTTTCCCGCCCCCTGTATGACGACCCTCGCGTCCTTCATGGCCAGACCCCGGGAATGGGCCGCCCGTTCGGCGACGATGAAAAGACCCCGGGCGGTCGCTTCGAACCTACCCCGAGATCCACCGAGCTCCAAGGGCTTGCCTGTCACGACCCCCGGCACCACGTGACCCTTCCTTATGCTGAAAGTATCCATGACCCAAGCCATGACCTGTGGATTGGTAGACAAGTCAGGGGCCGGTATGTCCACATCGGGACCAATGAAGGGCGATATCTCCCAGGTGTAGCGGCGGGTCATATTTTCAAGCTCATGGGATGTCATGGTACGAGGATCGCATTCCACCCCGCCCTTGGCACCACCGAAAGGAATGTTGACTACGGCGGCCTTCCACGTCATCCACATGGCCAAAGCCCTCATTTCATCCAAGTGTGCGTCGGGATGGAACCGCAAGCCTCCTTTGAAGGGACCACGCGTATCGCTGTGCTGCACACGATATCCCGTGAAGACCCGAACGCTTCCATCATCCATCTTGACGGGAAAGTGAACGATGATTTCTCTTTTTGTATGCTTGATCTTCTCGAGAATACCGGGCTCCATGTGAGGGAGATACTTGGCCGCAATCTCGATCTGCCTCAGGGCCATTTGGGCGAGATTTACCTTTCCTTCGTTCATCATCCCTGATTTCCTTATCAATGGCGTTCTGGAAGGATTAGGCACCCTCCAGTGTATTCATTCATCTGCTTTAGTTTTGCTTTGAGGCCGGCGATGGTGTCGCGGCATCCGCGAAAGCTCTTATACAGACTAGTCACCTCGCGCTCCGGGACCGCCTCGTCCAGGGAGGACAGGCCTTCCGATATCTTCGTGATGGCTCCAACGGTTATGCCGGCGGCCATATCCAGCACATTGCCTCGCATCGCAAATTCTCTGAATTCTTTAAACATCGAAGGTTCCTCCTCTCGAAAGAAGATATTTTCTTATCACTTCAGCTTGAACTCAACACGGCTCGCATTGGCCTTTTCTTTCTTTTCCGGCGTCAGAGATCTCGGCTCAAGAACACTAGTTTTTTCACCATGCGCTCACCCCTCGTGGAAGATGAAATGCTGAGGATTGTTCCTAAGGGTATTCTAAGAAGTCCTTGTCGATAGTCAACAGGCCGGCGTCATCGCACTGGATTGCAAGAACGAGCGGAGTCTGGCTATCCGCGCGAGGCGAGGCGTCGTCCTCGCCGGCGGCGATTACTCCAACAGTACGATCCTCAAGCACCATTTTCTTCACAAGGCAATCGAGTTCGCAGGGCTCGGCCCGAAGAAGTAGGTGAGAATGCAGAGGACGGGGAGGGCCTCCTGCCGGACCGGAGGCCACGTGGCAAGGAGCCCCTAACCGGGGGGGCTCTGCGCCGGTCGTCAGTTCTACTCTTTTTTAGACCCTTGCACCGACGCGCGGTAGAGTTCAATAGTCTGCTGCCTTAGTTTGGCCAGATCTTCCACCGTTTGTCTGGTCGAACGGTATTTTTTCAGGTCATAAGTCTCATAGTGGATAATCTCTTCCAGGGGCCGCCTCACTCCGCCTTTTTGCGCTGCAGCAGGATAGCCTACCGGAATAATCGAATGAAGTTTCACTAAAGGTGGGATGCCCAGAATCTGCTTGAATTCTTCCTCCACGTGGATGGTGACCCACTGAGTACCCAGTCCGAGGGCGGTGGCAGCCAAATGTATGATCTGGCAGGCATTGGCCAAGCCGTCGGTCAAATGGGTACTTCCCCTTCCGAAAGTGTGGGCTCCCATGACCGTTGCCCACTGTCTCCGTCCGTCGCCGAGCACAACGATCAGGGCCGGGGCATGGGCAAAACCTTTCATTTCGTCGAAGTGAGCAAGCTGTTCGTCTATTGTTCCCGGCCGTTGAAAAGCGGGATGCCTGAACTCGCGAGGCCGCATCTGTTCCGTCCAGAATATGAATTCGCGATCCATGTCGCGATAAGCTTCCCAAAGCCTTTCTTTCAGTTCCGGTTTAGTAACCACAATGAATTCCCAGGGCTGGCCATTGGCGCCCGACATGGCCCATCGACCGGCTGCCAGAATCTTTTCCACGGCCCCTTCGGGCAATGGATCGGATTTCAGGTTCCGGCAGCTGCGGCGGGCTTCCACCACCTGTATGAAATGCTCAAAAACCTGATTGTCCATGATAAGAACCTCCTTTCCGAAACTAACGTTCCCGACTCAGTGACAGCTTGGAACTTTCAGGTGCGAGAAAAGCGGCAATAAATCCAGCCAGTGAAACTGAGCAAATGTACAGGATCACGGGCGTGAAATTTTCCCCGCGACCGATCAGACTGGCTGCGATCAGAGGCGCCAAGCCGCCACCTAAAGTTGACCCCAAATGTTTGCTCACGGACGCGCCGGTGTAACGAACATCTGTCGCGAACAGTTCCGCGGTATACGATGGCTCCTGCGAGAACATCAGAGGATGAAGGATACCCGCACCGACTACGATTGCTGCCGCCAGCAGAAAATCGTTTCTTAGGGGCAAGATGTGGAAAAAGGGATACACGGACAAAGCGGTCAATGCGATCCCCGTCATCAGGAACGGACGCCGGCCAATGCGATCAGAAAAATGCCCGTATAACGGTACCGTAAACATTGCCAGGCAATTGGCGACGAGGAACCCCGCGGTCAAGGAACTCTGCGACATGCCGAGCCGTCTGGTTGCGAAGGCAATCGAAAAAATGCCTATTGCATAAAAATATACATTTTGTGACATTATCGGCAGCAGCGCAAAAAAGAACGATTTCTTCCATTTTGAGAACACCTCCACAATAGGTACGCGTGCGACTTTCTCTTGTTTCTGGAAGAGGAAGGATTCATCGATCTGCGTTCGCATGTATGTGCCGACGATCACCAATAAGAAACTGAGAAGGAATGGTATGCGCCATGCCCATTCTTGAAAGGCCTTTTTTCCATAATAGCCGGTCAGAACGGAAACGATCAAAGACGCGAGGACCACTCCGGACGGGCCACCGATCTGAACACAGGATGCATAAAACCCCCGCTTTTTCGTCGGCGCGTTTTCCAGCGTCAGCACCGCCGCGCCCCCGGTCTCGCCACCCATGGCGATCCCCTGACAGATGCGCAAAAAAACGAGAAAAATAGGAGCCCATACCCCGACTCGCGCATAACTCGGCAGTATACCGATTACCGTGCTGGCGATCCCCATCAGCAGCAAGGTTGTAATGAGCACGTTCTTTCGGCCGATACGATCCCCAAAATGGCCGAAAACGATGCTGCCGAGGGGGCGTGCCACGAACCCCACCGAGAAGGTGGCAAACACCAGGATCATGCCCACGTACGGATCCACCTTGGGGAAGAACAAGGTGTCGAATACCACCGGCGCGATGAGCGCATAGATGAACATGTCGTAATTCTCCAAAGCCGTCCCAAAGGAAGACGCAAATACCAACCGCCTGAATCTCGAGGCAAGTGCTGCTTCCGAATCCATTGTTGACCCCCCCCTTTTTTGTATGGGTAAGTAAGGATGAGATTCAACCCCATCCCCGATCTTACCTTCAACCGCGAATCCCGCGTGATCTATACGCGGGTAAGCACCTCCGGGCCATTCCCGGACAGATAAACCGTTTCTCCCATGACGGCAAATCCCGCCTCCTCATGTCTTGCCGCGATCTGTAAAGCGAGACACATCCCTTCCTGAAATCGGCCAGTTTCTGATTCGTCAAGAAAAGGGGCTTCCTGCAAGCTGAGGCCAATTCCCTGTCCCAGGCCATATTCAGGGAGAACGTCGATCTGGAGCGAACCGGCCTGAGCCAACGTTTCACCGCGGAACCGTGAAATCTCCCTGCCTGCGGCCAAGCTCTCAATAATGCGGTTGAAGAGCGGTCTAAGAAAATTCCTATCAGATTCGACAAACGTATCTTTCTCAAACAGGAAGGTTTTGATCCCCTGAGCCCAATACCTCTCGAACTCGACGGCCAGACAAAGCATCACCGGCTCATGAGCCGAGACGGGAAGACCTTCTAAAGGTCTCAGCGCGCTGTTAGCTTCTCCCGGCCTGGCTATGAGTATGCGCACGTCCTCTGCCCCTTCAAAGTAGGCCTCCCGGCCCATCACTGCCTCGATGTTCTTCTCGCTGATTTGAGAAAAGGTCGTTTGGCAGATCTTCTCGAATGCCCGGGTCACGATACGTGCGGAGCGGCGAACCTGATCCACCTCCCTTTGAGACTTGATCATCCGCATCTCCCGAATCATACGGTTTGCGCGAATAACGTTGCATGAACCGGTGGAGTCCAGGAAAAACCGATACTGATCATGGGGCATGGACTGTTCCAATCCCGAGATACCTATCGTTGAGGGGATCAGCCCATTTTCTTTAAGGAATGCAATGCTCCGGGCAGAGACATTGTCACAGGATATGACATTCTCCACCCAGGTGATGCCCTTCACTCCGGGCAAATCGCGCGCAAAACCTTCGCAGATCAGAGCGACTTCTCCTGCAAGGGGGATTACGACCATGGCCCCCTGGGGCATCTTCATCACATAGTTGCTGATGTAACAGGGATCCCCATATTCATCGGTACTGTTGGCGTGCAGCAGAAGGACGTTCATCCCTTGCTCTCCCATCCGCGCCCTGATCTTCCCGACCCTTTCCAGGAATTCGGTTTTCGGCATGTTGATCCGATCCCAAACGTCCCGGCCTCTCTTTAGTGTAGGCCTCATGGTTTCCATGGTTATCCCTCGTTAGAATAAAGCCTTGTCTCCGTTTGGCTCAGCCGTTCAAAGCCCGCCTCTGTTATGAGAATCGTTTCGCCACAGGCCAGATACCCTGTTTCGGGGAAGTATTGGTTCGGATGGGCTATCACAACCTGGTTCTTCTTCAGCACAGCCTCCGTGTCGTCATCGATTACGGCCCCGGGAGCGATGGATCCGACGCCAAATCCGTGTCCACGGGCTCTCATATAGGGAGGATAACAGTATTTGCCGTACCCGGCCTGGCTGATCACCCCATTCATACCTTTCGATATCAATGCAGCGGGGTTCCCGGCCTTCACCTGTTTCAAAGACTCTGCCAAAGCGCGCACCAGTATATCGTATTTCTCTACGAGCACTGGTGCAGGCGAGCCAAGAAAGACAGTTCGGCAGAGCTGGACGAACTGTCCTTCGCAGGCAGGGGTGATTTCTCCGATCACCGCGTCCCCGGAAGCAAGTCTCCTATCTGTGGGCGCGTGCATGGCATAATTGTGGCTTCCGGACCCCATGAGATTGAAAATATCGTCGGCCCCTGCGGAGCGCATGGCAAATTCCACCTCCGCGAGAAGTTCGCATTCTCTGATCCCTATCCGGGCGTGTCTTAGAAATGCCTGAAGCCCGATGTCGGCAATCCTGGCCGTTTTTCGAATCACTTCCAGTTCTTCGCTTGTCTTCTCCTGCGCCATCTCCTCGATGATATCGTCTGCCGGCTCGACGGCCGCTTCCCGACGGAGCCCCTCATAGAGCGGATACGTCATCTGGTCCGCCCCGGCAACGCCCACGGTGCCTGTCATATTGAACTTCCTCAGGACATTCGTGAGGTCTTTGAAGAAATCGGAAGTCCCCTGGATGTTCCTGATCCAGCTCTGTCTTGCGGCCCGGCCGGCATCCCATCGGGGTCCAAGGAGGAGCAGAACGTCGCCGGACCTGGAAACGAGAGCCGCATTATTCGATCCTATCGGCCTGAATTCGGTGAAATAATAGAAGTAGAATGGTTTGAGAACAAAACAGGTTCCGCTGGAATAGATGATAAGACCGTCCAGTCCTTTTTGATTGATCAGTTTGAGGGCTTTTTCAAGTTTTCTATTCCCGTCACTCATCACCACTCACCTAAGGTCCTTCACGCATGTCGTGCTCACGCTGACAGCAAGCAGTCAATATCTTCGCTGTCAGCCACCATGGAGAAAATGGAGCAGGTCATCTACCTTTTTCATGCCATTCAATCCTTTTACGAGGTCTCCCAATTTCATGATCCTTGCCGTATCAAAGAAGGGACGGCCAAGCCGTTTCAGCTTTTGCTCTGCATCCTCCCAGGTCATGGGTTGATCGACGTCTCCCCTGGGGGAGAGCACTTCATGTTCGAATTTCTTTCCGCCGACTGTCAGCATGACCTTTCCGGGCCATTTTTTCGGATACATCGCAGTGAACCCGTCATCAGGCGTAATCCGGACCTTGTCCATGAAGGCATTAATTTTTTCCTCGTTCCTCAAGACCTTCCTCTCAACGTCGAAGAGATCCTCTTCGTAGAAGGCGGCCAGCGCCAACTGGTAGCGCATGCTTGTGATAGACGAGAGCCGGTTCTCTGGGAAACCCCGGCCATCTAGCATCTGGCTGTATTGCTTCGGGAGAATCACCTCGATCTCTTCGATAGTCTCCGGTATAATTCCATGGCTGCGAAGGAGCCAACTGAATGCCTCGATAGATGCCACGGCCTGCCTGGCGCTGCAAAAGGGTTTCAGGTTGACCTTTCCGATCCGGAAATCCTCACCCAACCCCGCGAGGAGGACCTCGGGTCTCAGGTCTAAGCTGTAGGCAGAAGAGAAATAACCGTCGAGTATGGCGTGATCTCCTGCAAAACCCTTTGCAGCAGCGAAGCATGCAATCAGTCCGTTCTGGGCAGCGCACCCGAGGGTCAGCCATCGGGAGGACAATCCCGTCTTCACCTTGCCCGAGATGCCCGTCGATAGGGTCAAGGAAATGGCCAACGCGTTCTTGATCTTTTCGGGCTCAAGACCCAGTATCTGAGATCCCGCTGCAGCCACGCCCACGGCGGCGCAAAGGTACGTCGGCCAGAGTCCTCGGTAGATAATTTCAGCACCGTTTACCGCCGCTCCCAGGCGCCCAACAGCCTCGTATCCGGTTACGGCTCCTTCGATCAATTGCTTACCTGTTGCACCCTTTGCGAACGCCATCAGGAGAACAGCAGGAACAATCACCGATCCGATGGTGGTACATGAGGCAATATCGATATCGTCGGTTTCCGTCATGCGGGTCGAAATACAGGAGAGGAGCAGCGCCAGAGGAAGCGGCGCAGAGAAATTAAAGCCCGGCACGGGAATACCCGCGCCTTCGCCGGGTAACAGCATTTCCTGAACCAGGTCCTTGTTGGCCCTTGCCTCGCCCGTAGAGGCTCCCACAATAAGCGCGCCCAGAGAGTCAAAGATATGCAGCTTTGCCTGGCCCACCGTTTCCTGGGGGAAGTCTCCGAACCTGACGCGTGCAATAAATTCCGCTAATTCGTCCAATAGAGCCATTTCGGATCACCCCTCTTTCATTCTTTTTGCCCTGAGCTTCTTTGTGGCCTCTGCATCGACCTCATAGAAATAAGGGTGGCCCGCAGGTTTCAGGGCAACACCGTATTCGTTTCGCGCCTCTTCTAAGGAGACAAAACCCTCCAGGACATCCATTCTTACCTTCTCCGGCTCCCTCTCTAGAGGGTTTCCCCAGCCTCCGCCTCCAGCTGTGCGGACGATTACCTCAGAATTCGTCGGCACGGGATAGAGGGCCACATCAACACTTTGCCATTCCGGCTGGTCGGGAAGACGTAGCAGGAAGTCGGACACATCTCCTGGTTTACCTCCCCACAAGCCCCAGGGAGGACACTCCCTCCTGCCTGTCTGAACGAGATTCCATCTGCCCTCCACCAGGTTGCGGACCTGGGAATCGAGTCCCAGCCCTCCCCTGAACTTCCCTGCACCTCCGGAATCCTGCCGCAGTACTCTCTCCTGAACGAGGACCGGGCACTTCAGCTCGATGTTTTCGATGGGTGCGTTTCTCACATCACCCTGGCAGATCGAAACAGAAGCCGACGCTCCGTCTTCAAAGGGACGCCCGCCCCAGCCCCCTCCCTCTATGCTCTGCACGATAAAGTTTTTTTTCTTCTGAGGGTCGTATCCAAAAAAGACAATGGTTCCTCCCAGCACCCCCAGATGCCCCGCGGGAATCTTGTCAGGAATGGCAGGAGCCAAAGCCTTCAAGATCGTATCAACCACGGTTGGGATCGGCATGCTCCAGCCGGACATGACCGCCGGGTATTTGGCCATCATAAAATTGCCTTCAGGAACGATGAGCTTTAATGCGTTAAAGGATCCTTCATTCACGGGCTCCAGCGGCATGGTCAGGGCCTTATAAGCCACCCTGGCCCCTGCAAGAGTGCGGGAGTTATAAGGTCCTTTGTTCTGCGGGTCACAGCCTGACAAGTCGATAGTCATATCGCTTCCTGAGACGGTCACCTTCACCTTGATACGAAGCGGCACATCCTTTTGAAAACCGTTGGTGTCCATAAAGCTCTCCGCTTCGTAGACACCGTCCGGGATCTGCTCAATCACCTTTCGGCATTTGGCTTCCGTATCGGCAAAGATCCTCTTGACCGAATCCAGGAGAACATCCCTACCGAATTTAGTGAACAGCTCTTCCAGCCGGCGCAGGCCCAACTGGCAGGCCGCCATTTGGGCGCGTAGATCTCCCATGGATGCTTCGGGATATCGGATATTGTCGGCAATCACTTTGAGGAGTTCCGTATTGGGCTCTCCCCCCTTGTAAATTCTTAATTGATCGAGCTGGAGTCCTTCCATCCATGGGTCCAGAACATTGGTAGCAGCCCCGAAACCTGTACTCATCCCCCCGATGTCGACCCAGTGGGCCCGAATGATCGGAAAACCGATCAGCTCTCCCTTGAAAAAGAAGGGCGTGTACACGCATACGTTGTTAAGGTGTTGTCCACAGACGGCCTGGTGATTGGCTATGATCACGTCTCCCGGTTGGAAGTTCGTGAGGCCGATCTTCTCCACACCGTCTTTGATCACCACGGCAAGGTCCGCCACAAAATGAGAAACACCTCCCAGGTTCTGGGAGAGCAGGTTCCCCTGGGCGTCAAGCAGAGCACAGCAGTAATCCCCTACTTCGTAGATCATCATGTTGTAAGAAGTCCTCTGCAAATCGTAAGACATCTCATTCGAGATCGCTGGCAAAGCATTGCGAATAACTTCAAGGGTAACAGGATCGACTTTCATCTATTCTATACCTCCAACTGTAATCGATATTTCACCATAGGGGCAGATCGTTGCCCGGTCTCTGTACGAAAGATAGGTGTTAGAGGCATACTCTTCGATAATGGCAGGTCCTTCAACGATATAGCCGGACGGGAGGGCCTCGCGGCTGTACACAGGGCACTTCACGGGATTCCGCGGATCGTCGAGGTAAATATCACGAAAGCCTTTGATCGCAGGGCTTTCCACAAGGGCTTTCTTTTCGGGAAACGAAATCTTTTTCCTCACCCCGTAGGCAGTGACGCGGATGTTGACGATCTCTATCGGCTCCTCTGCCGCTTTATGGCCGTACCGTCGATCATGAAGCGCATCGAAAGCCAGACGTATCGCCCCGGCATCTCCGGATGAGATCTCTTCCACCGAAACCGGCACAGTCAGGAAGAACTCCTGTCCGATGTACCTGAGATCAAAAAAGGGCTGGACCCGGATAGATTCTTCTTCTACTCTTTCCTGCCTCAGCGTCTCTCTTCCGATCAAAGCCATTTCATCGTAGATACCTTGGATAACCTTGAAGTCTGCCTCAGCGAGGGGCCTGTAATAGGTCCTCACATAGTCATGTTTTACATCGGTCATCAGCATACCAAGGGCAGAAAAATGGGCAGGAAATAAGGGGACGACGACCTTCGGGATTTTCAGCTCCCTGGCTATTTCCATTGCGTGGACGGGCCCTGCGCCCCCTGAGGCCACCATGACGAATTCGCGGGGGTCATATCCCTTCTCCACTGACACGCCTCGAACGGCGTAGGACATATTGGCCACGGCAATCCTGATGATTCCCAGTGCTGTTTCTTCGACGGAAAGCCCCAGCCTCGCGGCAACTTTCTCCTCGATCGCCTTTCGGGCCTTCGCCACATTAAGAGGCATCTCGCCACCGAGGAAGTTTGCAGGACTGATGCGTCCGAGAATCACGTTGGCATCCGTGATGGTCGGCTCCTCTCCTCCCTGGTCATAGCAGACAGGGCCCGGGTCCCCGCCGGCGCTTTGCGGACCCACTTTCAGCCCTCCGACTTCGTCAATCCAGGCAATGCTGCCTCCGCCCGCACCCACTTCAACGACGTCGACGACAGGCAGCATCACCGGCTGACCGCTCGCGTAACCCCCCACGTGGTATCCTTCAGCCACGGAAGCTTCTCCGTCTTTGATGAGGCTTGCCTTTGCCGTCGTTCCTCCCATATCAAACGCAATAACATTCTGATGTCCCAATCTCTTACCGATCTCGGCAGAAGCGATGATACCGCCCACCGGACCCGATTCCATCATGGCCACAGGAATTCTTTTCGCCATCTCAGGCGACATAACCCCGCCGTTCGACTGCATGATCAGCAATGAGCCGGAGAATCCCAGAGAATCGAGCAGCTTTTCCAGGCCATCGATATAACGAGTCACCTTGGGACCGATGTAGGCATTGACGACAGTCGTTGAGGTCCTCTCATATTCGCGGTATTCCCTGAGGATTTCGTGGGAGAGAGCGATATAGGCGAAAGGCAGCAGCTTCGCGAGCGCCCTGCCCATCCTGGCCTCATGGGCGGGATTGACATATGAATGGAGGAAACAGACTGCCACGGCCTCCGGCTCGACTTGGAGGACTTCCCGGGCCACGGCCTCTGCCTCATCCTCCCCGAGGGGCTTCCAGGTTTCGCCGCTTGCCCGCAACCTCTCCGGAGCCTCGAAGGTCATGTGCCGAAACACGAGGGGTTCCGGCCTCTTAAAAAAAATATTGTAAGATTCCGGTCTGTTTCCTCTCCCTATCCGGTAAACATCCTTTGTGCCCCGGGTGGTGACAAGGGCGGTCTTAGCGCCTTTCCCTTCGATCACGGTATTGATTGCCACTGTGGTGCCGTGGACGAAATTGCGGCATTCCTTCATATCAAACCGGCTTTTCTTGAGACAATTAAGGATGCCGATGGTAAGATCCTTTGGCGTGGTGGAACTCTTTGCCTGTTGTAATTCGCCCGTCACTTCGTCAAAAACGATCAGGTCAGTAAAAGTTCCGCCGATGTCCAACCCTATGCTTAATGCCATAACTAAAGCCCTCCGACTAATGAACTACGTCGCCCGTGGAGCTGCGAGGCGTCAGCGTCAAAGCCCTTCATAAAACGTTATAAATTCCGAAGCGAGTTCCTAAGAATTTTTTCGTTATATCTTAATTGCAATTCAGTTCTCAGAAAGAACTGTCACCCCCTCATTTCCATTCCCGCGGGCTTATCTTGGCTTCTATCGCCTGTCTACGGGGGCCTGCCGAGTGGTGCCTACGTGTTCCCCTCACAGTAGTATCCTATCCCCCACATTTATGTCAACAGGATTTTGAAGGGGTCGAGCAAGAAATCCACGAGTAGGGTTTTATGACGCTTCTGGAGGCGGCTGCAATCCGGCTGCCCGCTTCACCGGTGAGGGTCAATGGGACTTTCTTCACTTCTTTCACCTCCCTATTTTCAGTGCCGGTTTATAGATCTTTCCGAAGAAGCCACCGGTATCAATATCCAAGGGGCTAGGTCGGTTCGGCTTCGAGAATAAACCCCTTGACGCGGGGACGAAAGTGCGCTAATTTCGGAGAAGCATTTTGCGGGCTGGGTGCCCAGGCAAGCACTCATCCTCTATGCCGAAAGGAGTTGCAGGATGGACGTGCTCTTCTTATCGAGGCTGCAGTTCGCTGTGGCTACTTATTTCCATTTTCTCTTTGTTCCGCTTACCTTGGGTCTCTCTTTACTCATCGCCATAATGCAGAGTCTCCATCTCAGAACAGGCAACGAGGAATACAGGGCCATGGCGAAGTTCTGGGGGAAACTCTTTCTCATCAATTTCGTCATTGGCGTGGTCACGGGCATTACGCTGGAGTTTCAATTCGGAACGAACTGGTCGCGCTATTCCAGATACGTAGGCGACATTTTTGGTCCCCTCCTTGCGATTGAGGCAACCGTTGCCTTTTTCCTGGAATCGACCTTCATTGCCGTTTGGGCGTTCGGCTGGAAAAGACTCTCAGCCCGAGTGCACACACTTTCCATCTGGCTTGTAGCCATCGCATCCAATATTTCAGCCCTGTGGATCCTCATCGCAAATTCATGGATGCAGAGCCCGGTCGGCTTCGTCGTTAAAAAGGGGCGACCTGTATTGAACGATCTTGTGGCTGTCGTGACGCAGCCGTACGCCATCCTGACGATCCTCCACACGCTCGCTGCGGCGTACGTGGTGACTGCATTTTTCGTGATGGGTATAAGCGCTTATCACATCCTCAGAAAACAGCACGGCAGTTTTTTCCTGCGCTCTTTTCGTATGGGGCTCATTCTCGGATTGATCTCATCCTTGTTTGTCCTCGCCGAGGGGCACATGCACGCAGCCATGCTTGCCGGTGCACAACCCGCAAAGATGGCAGCCCTGGAAACGCACTGGGAGACCAGCACCTATGCACCGGTCTATATCCTCGCACTCCCTGACCAGGAGAACGCTAGAAACAGCATCCAGATAGGAGCTATCCCGGGTGCTTTGAGCGTACTGGCATTTCATACCCCGTCTGCCGAAGTAAAAGGCCTTCGAGATATCCCCGCAGGGGAACGTCCCCCCGTGGCGGCAGTCTTCTTTTCCTTCAGACTCATGATCACCCTCGGTCTCTTGTTTGCACTGCTCACGATCGTGGCCTGGTTCAGAAGAAACAAGCTTGAGTCGAGCCCGTGGCTGCTGCGCATCCTGCTCTACGCCATTCCATTTCCTTATGTCACCTGCGCGCTGGGCTGGACCGTAACCGAGCTGGGCAGGCAACCGTGGATCGTATACGGCCTCATGAAAACCGGTGACGCTGTATCCCCGGTGGCGGCAAGCCAGGTGGGGACTTCTCTGGTAGCCTTTATTCTCGTCTATTCTCTTCTCGGTATTGCCGCGTTTGGACTCATGGCCCGCAGCGCTCGGCAGGGCCCGCAGCGGACTCCCGTACCAGTGCATTCAGGAAAGGAGGCGTGAGACATGCTGGAGACGATCTGGTTCTTGCTCTGGGGTATTCTCTGGGCTCTTTATTTTATGCTTGATGGCTTTGACCTCGGCCTTGGCACGCTCATGCCTTTTCTCGGGAAGAATGATACGGAAAGACGCATCATTTACAACACCATGGGGCCGTTTTGGGATGGGAATGAAGTATGGCTTATCACTGCAGGCGGCGTGACCTTCGCTGCCTTTCCCGGGACTTACGCCGTTCTTTTCAGTGCCTTCTATTCCCCCCTGATGATCATCCTGTTCGCTCTCATCATCCGGGCAGCTGCCTTTGAATTCAGAGGGAAACTGCCGGGCAGAGCCTGGCGTTCTTTGTGGGATGGCTGCCTGGCCCTGGGTAGCTTCGTGCCGGCCCTGCTCTTCGGCGTCGCCTTCGCCAACATCTTCCGCGGCATACCTATAGACGGTGAAGGGGTTTACCAGGGGAGTCTCTTCACGCTCCTCAACCTTTACAGTCTTCTCGGTGGTCTGCTCTTTCTTCTTCTCTTTCTCGTGCACGGCGCGCTCTGGCTCGCCGTAAAATCGGAAGGTATACTTCAACAACGGGCAATTCGGTACGCAAAGTCGCTCTGGCTATTGCTCGTGATCGTCGCCGTCCTGTTCCTGGCACACACCTGGTTCGAAACAGATCTCTATCACAACTACAGACTCATCCCTGCGCTATTTCTCATCCCTTTGTGCGCGGTCCTGGCACTTTTGCTGGTTCGGGCTTATCTCTCTCAAAAGACATGCGTGAAAGCCTGGTTTGCGTCGTGCCTGGTCATTATCTGCGTCACGCTCTTTGGCGTCATGGGGCTCTATCCGAACATGCTGATTTCGAGCATGAACCCTGCGTACAATCTGACCGCTTTTAACGCGGCGTCGAGTCCTGGAACGCTTAAGATCATGCTCGTCGTGGCCCTGATTTTTGTACCCATAGTTATACTCTACCAGGGCTGGGTCTACTTACTCTTCAGACACAAGGTTCACACCGAAGACCTGCAGAGTGATGAAGCGTATTGATGCTATAGCGATTTGCATTCAAGATGGATGACCCAGCCTTCGGCCGGGTACCCCGGGCGGCAGTGAGGATTGTTCTAGCCGGGTACCCGTGGGCAGCAATCTTTCCAGCGGGCACAAGCAACTAAACCACGGGTGGCAGGAGGAAAGCGACGCAACACACCCGCAAGCGGGTACCCGGAAGGTATACGCTTGAAGGCGAATCGGTATTAGTCGCCGAATTTCTTGCGGAGTGTTTCGTTTACTTTTAAAACTTCTTGCGGATCCTTACCCTGTATCTCCCAGCTGTAGCTTCCCTTTCCATCTTTTTTCAGCTTGATCTTTACTTCGGACTTGATCGATTTTCTCAGCTCATCCATTTCTTTCTGATATGTTGCATCCTTCGGATACCCTGCATCCTTCTGTGTTTCACCGACCTTCTTCGCGGGCGGGACATCCGCTGTGCCCGTGCAACTTGCGAGCAGGACCACAATCACCATCATTGCAAAAAAACGCATACTATCATACTATTATGCGAATTCAGCCTTTTCAATATATTTGTGGAGGAAGAGCCATGGATCTGCACGTAGAGCGCCACGGTGCGGGGAGGCCGGTGGTCTTCATACACGGGGCCAGCGGAAGCTCCTCATCATGGTATTTCCAAAAGGAGTATCTGAAGCAATTCATGGAGGTGATCCTTCTCGATCTGCCCGGCCACGGAAAGTCTCCCGGAGATGGCTGCGACCGGCTTGAGGAATGCAGAGACGCCGTGCACGGTGTCCTGACGAGCCTGGGGCTTCATAAATGCTTTCTGGTGGGTCATTCGATGGGTGGGGCTATCGCCATGCTTTTTGCTCTCACCTACCCCGAGCTTATGGAAGGACTGGTTCTCATGGGCACGGGGGCAAAACTTCGCGTCTTCCCCGAGATACTGCAAGGCATCCTCAAAGACAAAGAAGGAACGGTCCGCAAAATTGCGCAGTTCGCCTTTTCTAAGAAAACACCTGCTTCTATTATCGAGTCCGGTTTCAAAGAGATGATGAAGTGCAGGAAAGAAGTGATTCACAGAGACTTCTCCAGTTGCGAACAGTTTGATGTCATGGACAGGGTCAAAAGAATCACTGTGCCCACCCTGGTTCTCTGTGGAGAGGACGACCTTCTCACTCCAGCCAAGTACTCGATATTCCTTCACGACGAGATACCCGATTCAAAGCTTGTACGAATTCCTGAAGCGGGCCATCTTCTCATGATCGAAAAGCCGGATCCGGTTAACCGCGCGATTGAAGCGTTCGTGACAGCGAAACAGTGAGCAGTAGGCGGTGAGCAGTGAGCGGTAGCAAAGCACAAAGGTGTTTACAGGCAATCACGGAGGTTTGATGGCATGGGAAAACAACAAATAGAAACCATCGAGTCGGATGTGCTCTGCGTGGGCGGAGGCATTGCAGGCTTGATGGCGGCGATCAGCGCAAGAGACGCTGGTGCAACCGTCGTAATAGCCGAAAAGGGCAATGCGCTTTACAGCGGCCGTGGTCGCGCGGGTAATGACCATTTCTGGTGCTATATACCCGAGGTGCACGGCTCGGATATGGAGTCCTTCTTGAAGGAATGTCTCAAGGGGCCAAAGCTCCGCATCATGCAGGCCGGGACCAGCATGAAGGTTCTGAGAACCTTTCTTGAGAATTCGTTTGAGGTCGTCAAGCTGTGGGATAGCTGGGGCATCCCGATGAAGCACGACGGAATATGGGAGTTTTCTGGCCACTCTTTCCCGGGAGATATCTTTACTCATCTCAAGTATAAAGGCCATGCGCAGAAACGCGTGCTCACAAATAAGGCCTTGGAAAAAGGGGCAAGGATAGTCAACAGGGTGATGATCTTTGATCTCCTCCGCGATGAGAGCGGCGTGTGCGGAGCCCTGGGCGTGGATACCCGTCAGGACAGAATGTTCGTCTTCAAGGCGAAGAGCGTGATTGTCGGTACAGGGGTGGTGGAACGACTCTACCCTTCGCCGGTCCCGGGATGGATGGCGAGCACTCCGGGATGCCTGTCGCTCACGGGCGATGGCCGGGCTATGGCCTACAGGGCAGGGGCCGATATAGTTGGTCCCGAAAGCCCCAAACGTCACATGGGTCCCCGCTATTTCGGCCGGTTCGGACAGGCCACATGGGTTGGGGTCCTGCGAGATCCGCACGGAAAACCGATCGGACCTTATGTGACAAAACCTGACAGAAGATACGGCGATATGACCATGGAAGCGAGAAGTACCATTCTCGAAGATTACCTCAAATCAGGCAGAGGGCCGGTTTACATGGATTGCCGCGGAATATCCGAAGAGGATTACGCCTACATGATGGAAGCCTTTGTCCATGAGGGGCTTACGGCGATGATCAACTATCTTAAAGAGGAAAAGGTCGACCTGCGCAAGCATCCCGTTGAATTCGGCACGTATCACATCTATCCTGAGGCGAAGATATGGATCAACGAGAAGGCCGAAACATCGGTAAAAGGGCTCTACGCTGCCGGTGACGAGTCGATTGTGAGTATAGGGCCTGCAGCTACGTACGGCTGGATTGCCGGTCATAGTGCTGCGACGTTTGCACGAGGCGCCGGCGTTACGGGCAGGATCCCAGGCGCATACGTCGAGGAAAAAGGCAGCATGATCCAGGGAATGCTCAGCCGGGAGCAGGGACCGGACTGGAAGGAAACAAACATTGCGCTGCAGCAGATCATGCAGGACTACGTCGGGTTCGTGCGGACTGAGACGCTGATGTCCGCCGGTCTGAGCTACGTGAGACGGCTGAAAGAAAAAGCAACGTCATCCATGGTTGCCAGAAACCGCTGGGAACTCACCAGGGCTCTGGAAACGCTGAACCTGCTTGACCTGGGAGAACTCGTCTTTCTCGCAGCAAGAGAGCGAAAAGAAACGCGGGCTCTCCACAACAGGCCTGACTACCCTCTGACCGATCCTGTGCTTGACGGCAAGGCAATCTTTGTTAAGCAGGTTGACGGCAAACCTTTGATGGAATGGAAAAGAGTAGAGTGAAACCAAGGAGAGCGCCAAATGCCACCAGTCATAGATAACAACAAATGCATTCAGTGCGGAACGTGCGGTGAGGTTTGTGCGGAGGATGTTTATTTCGGTTCGGAGGAAGGGAAGCTACCCGTGGTTACCTATCCCGAATTCTGTTTCCATTGCAACTGCTGCGTTGAGGAATGCCCGGTCGACGCCATCACCCTGCGCATCCCCTTGCCCGAAATGCTGCTGTACAAGAGAGAAGAAGAAAGCGTGTAGAGACCAGTGTTAAGTGTTGAGTTTTGAGTGTTAAGCAACGAGTTACAGAAAGAAGCTTGTTACGAGTTACAGGCAACAGCCTGTTACAAATTCACGCGCTTAACAGTTCTTGTTAGTAACGTGTAACAGGTTTGGTTTGTAACAGTCCTTGTTTGTAACCTGTAACAAGTTCTTTCGACGCTCACGGTGTTGCACGCAGTTCCTCGATCACGCCCAGCATCTCTCCCATAGATTTTGCTTGCAGGGCTTTGGTACGCAACGGTCTTGCCTTGGCAAAGCCGCGACTATACCAGACGAAGAACTTGCGGAAGGTCAAGACCCCTAGCGCTTCCCCGAGAAGAGTAATAGACAGATCAAGATGTTCTCTCATCGTGGAGATGATTTCATCCTTGCCTGGCCTGACTGGCATGGTTCCATGGCGCAGCAGGCCGGCTATTTCCCTGAATATCCAGGGATTACCCATGGAACCCCTCGCTACGGCCACGCCATCGCAATCCGTCTCATTGAACATTTTAAGCGCGAGTTCAGCCGAGAATACGTCGCCGCTCCCTATCACCGGGATTGCCACTGTTTCTTTCACTTTTCTGATAACCCCATAGTCGACCCTTCCGTCATAGCCCTGGACTCTCGTACGCCCGTGAACGCAAACCGCAGCCACGCCCGCGTCCTCGGCTATCCTTGCTATTTCTGTGGCATTGATAGAAGCAGCATCCCAACCAGCCCTTATTTTCAGAGTGACCGGCTTTGCAGACCTCTGAACCAGAAGGCTGATGAGTTGTTTGAGACGCTCCGGTTGCTTGAGAAGGCCCGCCCCTTCCCCCCTGCGAACTATCTTCGACACAGGGCAAGCGGCATTAAAGTCGATCACGTCAAAAGGGTAATGTTCGAGCACTTCTAGCGCAGAAAGAATACTCTCCTGATCTCCGGCAACCAGCTGGACTCCGAGCGGCCGGTCCGCATCCACCGTCGCCAGCATGTCTTTGCATCTCTTATTGCCATACCTCAAGGCACGGGCGCTGATCATCTCCGTGAAGGCCAGAGTAGCACCAAAAGAGCGGCTGACGAGCCTAAAGGCCAAATCACTTACTCCTGCCATGGGCGCAAGAGTAAATGGAAGAGACAGCTGAAGATTGCCTATGGAGAGGGGCTGAACCATTGGTGCAGTATAATACCAATTCGCCCTCAAGTGTATACCTTCCGGGTACCCGCTTGCGGGTGTGCTGCGTCGCTTTCCTCGATGGCCTTATTTGATAAACGCCCGGCACGCCATAAATGCCGCCAGCGTGATGACACCACTCGTGGGAATCTATTGTATTTTTGTTCCACCATTGTTATGATTGATACCAAGTTGCCTTCATTCATATAGCTTCGTTGCCTGCGTCGGCACGACTCCGACGTACTAATAGTACGCCTCCGTCGCTATCCTCCTGGTCGTCTTGCTCTATTTTTGAATGCAACTTGGTATGAGCAGGTAAGCTGATAATAACGCCGACTGAAAGAAGTGATCAAGGGGACCTTCCTCGATGATCAGAAAAGCTTTGATTCTTAAGATTCATGATGCAGCGAGCATGCAGCGCTGGAACGACAAGATCCGCCCTGTGGAACTGCGTGAACTGGACAAACAGGCCCACAAAATGGTCATCTCCTTCGTACTGGGCAAATTCGAAGAGGAGAATCCCGAGTTTAACTGGGTCGAGATCATCGAAGGCGGCCTCTTCGAATTCCTCCAGCGTATCATTGTGACTGACCTGAAACCGCAGATTTTCCACCGTATCAGGGAAGATCAGAGCAAGTACGAACAGTTAAACAGGTGGGTATTTGAACAGCTGGCACCCATCATACTGCCGCTTGGAGAGGCCTTTTGCCAGAGATTCCAATCTTATTTCGAAAACCCTCACGAAAACGTAAACAAAAGGATCTTGAGTGCAGCCCATTTTTATGCCACAAAATGGGAGTTCGATATTATCGAGCGGGCAAACCCCCGTGGCTATGAGATCGAGGGGATCCGCAAAGAACTGGCGAGCAAGCAGGAAAAATATTATGACCTCAAGGGTTCCCAGCAATTGGCCCTTTATACGAGGCTCCAGAACTTCGCAGACCTCTGCGGCCAGCTACGCTTCCAGCTCCGGTGGAGCCACCTGCGGAGGGTGCCTGAAACGTCTGTGCTCGGCCATATGCTCATCGTCGCCATCCTGTCGTATCTCCTCTCGCTCGAAATAAAGGCTTGCCCCAGGAGATGCTACAACAACTATTTTACCGGACTCTTCCATGATCTCCCAGAGGTGCTGACGCGGGATATTGTCCATCCTGTAAAAAAATCGGTTGGCGGCCTCGACAGCCTTATCAAGGAATATGAGAGGGAG
>Ga0209039_10000926_pt1 | contig 28359 bp, 21 predicted proteins | sample BogFormECP12_OM1_FD_188238 | JGI IMG/M metagenome (GOLD analysis project Ga0209039, IMG submission 188238) | Bog forest soil microbial communities from Calvert Island, British Columbia, Canada - ECP12_OM1 (SPAdes) (version 2) | ecosystem: Environmental > Aquatic > Freshwater > Wetlands > Bog ... | reverse complement strand
AAGACTTTGTTTGCAGAGAATTACGGAATTAGATGCCCTCGGCAGAACCACTTTCGCAGTAAACTACCGCTAGAGCTGTCTTACCTTTCTTGTCCTTAAGGTTGGGATCCGCGCCAGCCTGCAAAAGCACCGTCGCAGTCTCGGAATCTCCAAAATCAATAGTTGCGGCATAGAGGAGCGGGGTATAGCCGAAGTGATCCACCGCATTCACGTCCGCCCCCGCTGCCAGCAGCGCCTTTACCGCCTCCGGGTGATGGGCCACGACCGCCCAATGCAGGGCGGTCATGCCGTCATTGTCCCTTTCGTGGATATCCGCTCCGCCTTTGAGGAGCGCCTGGACGACCGCAGGCTCGCCGAACGCCACCGCGGTGAACAGAGGACTGCTGGGGAACATGCCTAGAACATCCATCCTCCGATTGGGATCGGCTCCCTTGGCCAGCAGCAGAGCGATGTTGTCGCGATCGCCCGCCATTGCGGCCAGGAATAGCGGCGAGGCCTCGAAGGTGACCCCTTTGCCCGGGCGCGCCTCGGCGCCGTGCTCAAGCAATAGCCTCACGGACGGCGAGGTGCCGAAATAAGTTGTTGCCACCATCAAGGCGGTGTAGCCGGACTTGGCTTTTGCCCGCACGTCCGCGCCGCGGTCGATCAGAAGCTTCACCTTCTCCGCGTCAGGCGCGGCCATCATGAGAAGGGTTGTGCCTTCCGGCGTCTTGCTGTTGGGGTCGAGCCCCGCGTCCAGTTGTGCCTTCAGCTCCGCCGCTGTGCCGAACAGGGCCATCTCCATCCACGGTTTCAGGCCAGCAGGCGAAAGGTTGGCAGGGGCCTCGGGGTTTGAGGGGGTTGCGGTTTTCGGCAGAGCCAACATGAGCGCCATGGCGGCCCAGCAGGTGGCGTCCGTTGAAAGGTATTGGTCGTGCCCATAGGGGAAGCCACTTTCAATATATGGCGGGCTCACCGCGGCGGGGGAAAGCATTCGTGTGTGCACGTGCCATGAGCCATCGGCTTCCTGAGTGGAAAGCAGGTAGTGCAGCCCTTTCTGCCAAGCGGCGTCGGTCACGGCGACTGCTCCGGCTTCGTGAAGAGCCACCAGCGCATCACCCGTGGAATAGGCATCCGGCTGCATGTGGGGGAGTTCTGCCCAACCGCCGTCCGGGCGTTGCAGCGCCAGCAGGTCGTGCGCGGCACGGCGGCATTCATCGGCAGACGCACCCGCCCAGTACAGGCCGAGGAGGCGGTACGTGGAGTCCTCCGTGCTGTGAGGTTCCGTTTTAATCAGCCAGGTCCTGGCGCGCGCCGAGCGCTCATGGGTTTCTTTGCCAAGCTCTGCCGGCATATACAAATGCATGGCGCGCAACGCCAATGCCGTGGCCGTGAAGAGGCTGTAGGACTGCGGTGGGCGGGCGTCGCCCGTGGGCCAATGACCATCCGGCCGCTGCCAAGTGGCGATCCGGCGCGCGTATACGGCAGTGACCAGATTGGGTTGCACTCCCACCGCATGCGCGGCGAGCAGTGCCCACCCATCCGACGGCGCCGGGTCGACAATCATGGTGTCCTGCACGGCGTGATCAATGGAGGTAAGGTCAGGCGTGGAGAGAAATCCTTTGGCGGCTACCTGGCTTGCCGCGGCCTCGTCCACCGCAACTCCCCGCTCGCGGGCCGTGCGCAGGGTGAGCATGGGCAGGGCATGGTCGTGACACGAGAAGCACTGCATCACCTTGGAAAAGCCCATCGAGCCCCGCTGAACGATGGCGACGGCGCGGTTCGCCGCTGATCGAACTGGTCAGGCGAAGCCGTCTGGGCGTGCAACATCGGAACGAATAGGCAAACTACAAGCGCTCTGTACATTGTTTCTCCTTGAGGAAATGGCCGCGAGAATAGGTAACATTTTGCCCGAAATCAGTGAGAATTACAAATTCTAATTGATTGCAACGTCTGCGGTCGTGTGAGCTGCCGCACGCCGAAGCACGTCTCGGAAAGGGAAGATGCCCCGAAAGTGCTCTGTCGGAAACAAACTGGTATATACTCGCAGGTGTCCGAACGACCAAAAGCGAATCCCGGTTGAATTCCCGCCTTTCGAGGTGCCACGGTGGAATCACTGCGCGTCACGCCCGAAATTCATCCGAGCTGGTTTCAGCCCCGAACCCTGGAACGCAGTTTCGAACTGCGAGACGGCGAGCGACTGCTCGGAACGCTCCATTTTCCCAGGTTTGGTGGCTCGCTGGCCATGGCGTCCTTCGCGGCGGGCGAGTGGACGTTCAAACGAGTCGGGTTCCTTCGTCCGCGCGTGACCGTGCGCCGTTCGGGTGAGGAAGTCGATCTGGCCGTCTATAAGCCCAGGGGTTGGGGCTCGGAAGGCGAGTTGCAGTTTGCCGGTGGTCACTCCTATGCATGGAAGCCCGCCAACTTCTGGGCTACCCGGTACGCTTTCGTCGACGGCGCGGAACGGGCCGTTGTCACCTTCAAGCCGGGCGCGGAGGAAAGCAAGTGGTCGGACCTTTTTAAGTTCCAGGCGCTGGTTGAGATCGACCCCTCTGCCGACGGCCTGGAAGAACTGCCCGTAATGGTCGCGCTCGGCTGGTACCTGATGATCCTGCATCACGACGATGCTTCGGGAGCCGCGGTGGTCGCCACCATGGGGTAACTCCGCGTTCTTCCCCCCGGCCGCCCCCAAGGGCCGCGGACCTAGAGAACAGGTCCGCGCTATGCTGGCTAACACCGCAGATTGCACGGGGCACGAAAAGCCACCGTACAAGTGTTCTTCCCCCGCGGCATGTTGTAGCCTCTAGCTTAGCTTGATTCACCTTGACATTGATAGTATAGTTTGATAGACTAAAGAGGCGTCACGGGAGTCGGGAGTCAGAAGGCTGACTCCTGACTCCAAGCTTTTGTTGCCAGGCCCGGGCGCTCTACAAAACGCGACGCTTAGGCAAAGGACGGGGGATTCAAGCTTTCGCCAAGTTGCACGCGCGACGAACCCGCCCATGAGAATCAAACGCCAAGGGTGCTGGAAAGAGGTCTGGAAGGACCCTTCCCGACCCTTGAATGTTTATGATAATAAAGCAGCTTAGCGAATAATCGAGAGAATGGCGGCGGTCCTGACCGAGAACTGACCCTATGAAAACAGGTCGGTTACAAAAAAGCACCGCGGAGCGCAAGGGGAGACCTCTCGCCAACCTTGAATGTTGATGAAAAGACAGCCGGTTAACCGACAATTTCATTGTAAGCTATCTATCTAGCGTATTTACAAGACACTGAAAACACGTTAGTTAATGAAACACCTGAAAAGGATGGAAGAAAAAGGGGGAATGCTAGAATGAAGGTTCCGCCTGAAGTATTGTTGAAACCAAACGAGTTATAAATTTGACTTTGCGCAAAATCGCTCGGAACCTTGAATGTTATAGAAAAATAAACAACTTATCGGCACGAACCTTGAATGTTAATGAAAACAAAGCTTGTTAGTAGATTTAGCTCCCCCTTCTCGGCAGTGGATAATTTAGACTTAGAGGCGACTTTACGCCGCCACTTGGCGAGGTAAACTCGCCGCTACAGGTTCAAAATGGAAGAGGGATTGCTGTGTACTTCTGTGAGAATTATCTAGACTGATTTTGCTCGTTTGAAGAGGAGGAAGCGCAGTGTCAACATTCAGCGAAGTCTTTCGAGTCTCGGGCGCCCGCATTGAATCTCTTGCGGTGCTGCCGGAACCCACGCGTCCCCTGGAGGCCATTCTCGAGGCGGCAGCGAGAAATGCCGGCCTCGACGTGGAGGATGCAGCTTCGCTGATCGCCTGGGCGCGCGAGCCCGAACGGCGCGCAACAATCCGCACGGCGGCCCAGCGAGTTCGCGAGCAGGTGGCTCCGCACACGGTGGAATTTGTCATTCCGGTTTATCTCACGAGCTTCTGCGAGAACGAATGCCTTTACTGCGGCTATCGCCAAAGCAACGCGCTGGCCGAGCGCGTACGCCTGAGCCTGGACGAATTCAGCCGGGAGCTCGACCTGATTCTTTCCTGGGGCCACCGGCAGATTGAACTGGTACTTTCGGAAGATCCGGAGTTCGGCCCCGAGGTGCTGGCGCGCTACGTGGAGTTGACGCGCCGCAAGCTCGATGGCCTGGGCGGCGGCGTGGTGGGGCTCTGCTCGCCGGTTTATGAGCGCGAGGACTACGTGCGGCTGCGGCAGGCGGGCCTGGAATGGGTGGTGGAGTGGCAGGAGACTTATCACCAACCCCACTTCGACCGTTGGCACGTTGTCGGCTCACCCAAGCGGGATATCGAATACCGCTTGGATTTGTGGGACCGCGTCATCGCGGCGGGCATCAGGAAAGTCGCTCTGGGCGCGCTGCTGGGACTCTACGACTGGCGCTACGATGTGCTGGCCACCATCGAGCACGGCAACTACCTGCGCCGCGCCTATGGCCTCGATCCGCACGCCATCGGCATTCCGCGCCTCAAACCCGCGCGCGGTGTGCTGGCATCGCAAAAGCCCTCGCGCTTCACGGTTTCGGACGAGGACTACCGTTTGATCCTCAGCCTCTATCACCTTGCCTTCCCACGCTCGCGGCTGTTCTTCAACACCCGCGAGAATTACGAAATGAATATTTCCATGGTGGCGGCAGGCGACCTCTTTACCGTGGACTGCGATACCTTTCCAGGTGGGTACCTTCGCAATAACACGCCCGGGCAGTTTTCAACTCATGGATTCCCGTCACGGCGAGAGGTTGCCGGTGTGCTCGCGGCGCGCGGGCTCAAGAGTTTCTATCTGGAAGCCGAAACCCCGCTTGCTGATTCCCCACGGCCCTCCACGGTGGCGCCGCCTGACGTCGTGAAATGGCGGGAAGAACATGCGAAAATTCGCGCGGCCCTACAGGATTGGCAGGCCATCCTCGCGGGACTGGTTCTGCACCCCGGTGAGAATCCAACTGACCGGCAAGCGGCGCTCGCCGCACTGCGCATGACGATGTACTTCTTCAAAACCTATGTCATGGACCATTGCCGCCGGGAAGAAAACGCCTTTTTCCGCATCAACGCGCCAAGCCCCGAGGCGACAGCGAAGCTCCAGGCAATTCGCGACGGGCACGAGCGCTTGGGGATTGACCTCGACAAGTTTGAAAGGCAGATGGCCTCCTACCAGCTCTCCGGCGATCCCAGCGTGCTGCTCACCGTGGGAGAACGCGCCATCCGCGAACTTAATGAGCACCTTGCTGGGGAAGAGGAGTTTGCAGAAAGACAGTCCGTGGCACGGGATTCGGTGACAGCCTCTCTATGACTTTGATGACGGAATCTAATTGCGGGTGAAACCCGCCTTGGACTGCGGTAGCAGCAGCCATCGCCTTCCGCCTTCGGTTCATACGGCAATGGCGCATGGGGGAGGAAGAAAGGCGGTAGCTGCTGCTACCGCAGTCCAAGGCGCTTCGCGCCAGTCCATATGAAAATGCACGCAAAGTGAACAGTCTTGGGGTTAGCCCATGCCACCGGAAAGTGTGGTTACTCCTTCCTGGAAAGGAGGTAGGCGATCGGACCGTAGAGGCTTCCGAGGAAGAGCGGGATTCGTGGAACCTTGAGTTTCGTTGCGGCCGACGCTTCGGCCGCGGGTCGCCGCCGCAGACGCGACGCTATGTAGCGCAATATCTCCCGGTGCCGGGAGGGTTCTTGCAGGAAGTACTTGGTGAGGATAGCGGTGTGCGCGCAACCCGATTGGAAAGCCCAACGTCGAAAGGCGCGCCATTCTGTGGGGTGGCGATGGAAAATGCGGGCCGCCGGCTCGACTACGATTTTCCCTCCGCCCAGCAGGAGGGCCAGAAGGAGGTCGGCTTCCTCGCCCGAGCCGATGCGCGTGCCGCGCCCGAATCGCGTGTCGAAGCAGCCAAAGCGATCAAAGACTTCGCGGCGAACCGCCATGTTTGATCCGGTACCCTGCATGGCCAAGCGTAGGGGGAAAGGATGCATTTCGCGAGGGGCTTCGAGGAGAAGTTGTGAATCCGGCAGGTGGGCACGGTAGATGTCGTCGAAGGCCTGGCTTACTGGGTCCGCAACTGTCTGGGCCCAGACGGTCCCCAAGACCGCCAGAACCTGCGGGTCGGCAAGAGGGGCCAGTAGGCGTGGGATCCAGTGGGGATCAGCTTGTGCGTCGTCGTCGAGGAAGGCCAGAATGGCTCCGGCCGCGGCGCGAATTCCGGCATTGCGCGCGCCAGAAAGCCCTCGCCGCGGCTCCGATGTGACTTTTGCGCAGTGGCGCCGGGCGATTTCCTCCACGGCGGCCGGGTGAGGACCATTGTTGACAACGATGATTTCTGCAACTGCGGCGCGGAACGGGCGCAGCGATTTCAGGCACGCCTCCAGGTCTGTCGGGCGGTCGACAGTGCAAACGATGATGCTCGCCTGTTTCAGCAATTCGCCCGGGATCTCCATCGCTTCTTCCTGTGAAGAGTGCGCCCTTTCCGCGGCCCACACTTTCGTTTGAAAGGATGGTTCAGATTGCCAGAAGGGCAAAGCTTCAATACTCGTTATGCCCGCCCGGGCTCACTTCCGGGTCTCGTTCAGGAGTTCACCGTAAAGCTGAGTGAAACTCCCGGTCATTTGCGCGGTACTGAAATGATCGCGCACACGGGCATACCCGGCTGCTCCCATGCTCCGGCGCATCTCGGGATTCGAGAGCGGGAGGCGGAGCCGGGAAGCCAAAGCATCGGCATCGCGGGGCGGGACGAGCCAGCCCGTTATTCCATCTTCAATCAGCTCCGGGACGCCACCAACCGAGGTTGCAACCACCGGCAAGCCCGCGGCCATGGCGTCCAGCGCGGCGATCGGGAAACCCTCCTCGAGGGAAGGCATTACGAAGACATCCCAGCGCGACAGAACGGAATTGAGGTCGTCAATCCATCCCAGAAACTCAACATGTCCTGCGAGACCACAGTGTGCGACCGCCTCTTCCAGTTTCTGGCGTTGCGGCCCCGAGCCGGCAATCTCCACTCGGAGGGCGGGGAATTCACGCCGCAGCGCGCTCGCCGCACTGAGCAAGTACTCGATCCCCTTCAGTTCCACCAGTCGCCCCGCCGTCCCGAGGATGATCTCCGACGTGGCGCGGTGCCGCACGGCAGGAGGGTCGCCAGGGGGGACGGTCACTCCTGCATAAATCACTCGCGCCGGACCATCGACAACTCGACTTGCCACCGCTTGCGAGACGGCGACGACCGCATCTGTGCCCCGGGCGGAGAAGTAGACTGGGATGAGGCCGCGCGGCTCCAGAATCCGGCCGTGCAGATGCCTGATGATCTTGGCTTGCGTGGCGGCGCGGGCGAGCCGGCAGACCGACCTTCCTCCGAAGTGAAGATGGACGATCGCAAACTTCTGTTGGCGCAGGCTACGCCAGAACCTCCAGGCTCCCAGGGGATCTCGCGCCCCGCGCCACCAGTCGAGAGCGCTCGCCTGTGCGCCAGCCTGCTCAAGCATGCCCACCAGAGGCCCTGCCCCAGCCAGAAACCAGGCGTGGACACGGTATCGTTCGGGGTCGAGCCCCCGCGCGAGCGCGCGCACAATGCGGGCCATCCCCGTCCCCTCGGGCTGTGCCGTGCCAAGAATATGGAGTACCTGCTGAGCCATTACTTCCCTCGAGTGTGGGGGCGAAGTAACGTTGCGTGAGAGGACCATGAGCAGCCAAAACTCTCAGTGCGGCGGAGTTTCAGGCCGAAAAACGAAGTTGGCGTCCTCGCAATTGAAGGTGCGGACTGGCCGGTAGTTCTCTTCAATGGCATGCACTACCGAGTTTGGCCATATACCCTGATCGGTTCGGTTCCTTAGCTCTTCTAAGTCCCGTCCCAGAACGACGAGGTCGATTTTATGCGAGCGAAGAAGATCAACGATTTCGGTGTCGGGCCAACCTTCATCAACGACCATGCGCGTCCAGATCCATGGATCGAACACCGCCAACGATTTTCCCGCCATCACCACAGCGCCAGGATTTTCGGAGAGGATGAGTCCGCCAGGGTAATCTTTCACGTATTCGTAAGCCTGCCCACACTCGGACAACACATTCATGGGATCCGGGGTCGGCCTGTGAAGATTGAGAACCACCATCGCGGCCAGCACCGCCGGCATCAGCGTGGAAACGAAGCTCCGAAGATCGGAGTGGGTTCGCAAATAGCTGTAGCCTACTCCTGCACACCCGCAGAGTACCGCCTGCCATTCCAGGAAGTAGTAGGATGCCGATGCGGACTTCACCACGCCGAGCGTCATCAGAAAAGCGGTGCCGAGATAGATGAGAGGGAGGGAAAGTTCAGGGCGAGAACGTAAGTCATACGCCAGCGCCAGGGCCAAGACAACCAGGAGGTAGTCGGCGGCAAGCTGGTTGTGTAGCAGGGAGATCGCGGGTCGCAGATCGTAGGGTCGAGCCGCGTTGACCCAGAATGCGCCGAAGGCAAACCAGCCGTGGGTTGCGCGTTGAGCCCCAAGGAATGCCAGACCCCCTAGCGCCAAGTTGCACGCGGCAAACCTCGTAGCTTTCACTCCCTCTCTTCTGAAAAGCAGGTAGAGGAAACACGCAAGCGGCGCCGCCAGGAAGGTAATCTTGCAGAAGAGTGCGGTCACAAAGAAAGGCACGGCGAGATACCAGCGGCAGGATCGCGCAAATAGGTACAGGCCGGTCAGCGTGAAGGCGAGACCGATCCAATCGGCGCGAAACTGGGGTAACCAAGTTGTTACCAGCGGACGTGACAGGTAAAGGAGGCCAAATCCCAGGCTGACGTGCGCTGCGCCGCCCCAATGACGCACCAGAAGGGCGATGACTGCCGCACACCAGATGCCTAAGACAACAGTCAGAATCCTGGGGGCGGTGAAGCTGACGCCGAAAAGCTTCACGCACAGACCCGCGAGATAGTACGGCAGCGGGCCGAAGGGATTGGTGACGTAAGGGAACTCGGTCGCCGGCGGATAGGCGGACAACCCATGAGCTATGCGGACGCCGACGCCCAACACGGGCCCTTCATCGAAATCCAATTCATAAGGGAGTGGCACCGCCCGGGCAGCAGTGACAAGGGTAACCAGGCATCCCAAGCCCGCCGCCCACAAAAACAGGATTTCGACTTTTTCAAAGAGTACGCGGCTTCTGGGGATAAACAGCTCCTCGGTTTCGCACTGAAGTAACGGGCAAGGGGAATGACATGGGTACCGCGAGCCTTTGGCGCAATACTCTACCCCTCGATCCCGACCTCGGCGCCCATACTACCGTCATCGCCGACGTTTTTCAACTGTTGAGGGGGCGTGGAACTGTACAGGCTTCCTGGAGGTTGTTGCCTGTGGAGGAGGAGGGAGTTACCTCAATCCGAATCCAAAGAGGCTTCTGAAAGATACCACGTCTGCTGCTCCCAGCAGGGCCGATAGGGCTGCCGCCACCCATAGTACACGCCGGTCACGCGGGATTTTATCCCGCATGGAAAACAGGAGAATCGGCAGAACCGGAATTACAAATCTTGGGAAAAACCGAACAATTCCGCCGTAGTTGTACGAAAGGAAAAAGAGAAGATACAGCGAGGTAAACAAGGCTTCGGCGTGATAGTTGGCCAAAACCCTGTGCCAGCTACGAGGCAACCAGACCGCCACCGCCCCGGCCAGCGCTATGATCAACCATGCCACGAACCAGACCAGCCTCCACCAGCGAGTGTCGCCATGAAGACCTGTGAGAAAACCCGAAACCATGGCGCCGAAAGGGTAGGTGATCGGCCATCCGTTGGAACCCCAGTCGTCTTTGTAGGCGATAAAACTGGCGAGAGGGGTGCCCATCACCATCCGCACAGGTATGCAGTAGAGTACTCCCACGGTAAGTCCAAGCAGGGTAATGGTTGCCAGTTGTCGGTAGCTCCTTCTCCAAGCCAGGACGGCCGCGAAGCTCACCAGAGCAAACACTCCAACAGGTCGGACAGTTGTGCTCAGCGCGGCCAGCAAGGCAGCCAGGTTCCACCGGTCGGAACGTGCGAGCAGGAAAGAGGCATAGAGCAAGCACATAAACAACGGTTCACTTCCCGCTCCCAGCGCACGTTGAATCCACTCGAAGTTCATAACGACGAAGGTGGCTGCAACCCAGCCTCCGTACAGTCGGTGCACCAGAACGCACACGGCCACCGATGCGAGGAACGATATAATTACCGCCGCCGTTAACCCGGGAATTGAAAACAGCTTGGATAAGCCCGCGATGACGTACGGGTACCCCCAGAAGAATTGCGCGGATTCTCCACCAGGAAAATGCCATTGTCGAATCGTGCTCGCCACGTCCACATAGAACTGCGCATCGAAGTGCGGCGTCACCAGCGTTCCCCAACCACCTACTTTGTAGATGGTCCCAAGGTATATGGCTGACTCCATGATGAGAACCAGGAGGACCTCAAGCAGAGAAGGCTCGGGGCGGTCGGGGGCAGTGGCGGCATCGACCGAGCAGGCGGGCATTATTCGGAACCAGGATTTCCATTGGGGGTTCATGAGGACGTGTATGAATCCTTCCTCCGGCATGATGGTGTCAAGGCAACCGTAGCGCGACCTGCAACTTATTGAGAATCGAAGTTTCCTTTACGGGCAGAGTTAATGTAAGAGCATGTGAAATACAGCGCGTACATTCATAGCACTCATGGCGCTTAATAAGCCGGCAACCACACTCATCGGCAAAATGACCCATCCATTGAGGAGACGCGACCGGAGATCCAGGACGCTCTGGGGGATGATGGGTGTGGAAAAGCGCGGATATTCTGTATACGCCCAATTCGAATTGTAGCTGACACAGAAGGCCGCGAAGAGGAGGAAAAAGATCGACTCCACCTGCCCAGCGACGTTGGCAAATGCCTTGCGGCGACGTTTCCATAATGTTGCGACGCCGAAGATTGTGAGTGCCACGTAAAAACTATTCTTGAGATGGTACGTCCATGGCCACCCACCCGTCAGGGCCGCGTGCACGAGAGGGTAGAAGGGCAGCGTAATCGGAGAAGCGCTGTACCAGTCATCAGCGTAGCCGTTAACCGGGGCCAACGGATCTTTTGCTGCAAAGACGATAGGTGCGAGATAAAGCGCTCCCAGAAAACCAGCCATCAGCGCAGACTTCAGCAAGTCACGCCATCGGCGGTGCCAGAGGAGAACTGCCCCGAGTGCGACGAGTAGGAATATCCCGGTCGGACGCGTCCACACAGCCAAAGCCGCACAAGTCACGGCGCTCAGGGTATATTCCTTCCTCCACAGCCACAGGGAAGCAAAAAGAAGAACGACAAAGATCGCCTCGCAGCCCCCCAGGCAAACTCGCTGCGTGTAGGCGACATTAATGAAGGTAAAGAGCGTCGCGACTCGCCAACCCCATAGGCGGCCGCAAAAATACAGGCCAAGAGCACCGCAGGCCATGGTGAGCAGCGGAAGACACCGCACCACCGGCAAGGAGGTAACCTTAGATACGATCGCCACGCAATACCCGGTACCGCGGTAAAGGTACCGGACGTTTTGCAAATCGGGCCCGGAGAACCGTCCCTCCAGAGTGGATTGAGCAATGGTGAGATAGCCCGCGTTATCGCCGTGATTGCGGCTCACGTCCCAGAAGTTGTGAACCCTGGTAACAGCCACAATGAAGGTCACACAACAAAGGACATAGCTCGTAAAGGCGGTGAGAGCCGATAACTCATTCGGATGAACGTCTGCTCGTGCCAGAGTTGCTCCATTCTGGATCGGCCCTTTCGATTCAGGCTCATAATCTGGATTCTGGGGCATGCTTTTGGGCTCCGAGACAAAGCAGTCGCAATTCCCGTGTTGGTCGAGGCCCCGTATTAGCTACCGGGTCCGATGCCGGGAGCAGCAGCACAATGCTCGACGGTCAGCGGTTCGTGTTCCGGAGGGCGTCCCGGTGTGCGGTAGACAACCGAAATAGCAGTGCGGTTCGTGTAGACCGCTTCTGCACAGGAGAGTGAAGTCTTCACCGGCGGCGCACCGGGTCCTACTGTAAATCGATACAAGGGCCCCCGCCCTCTTAAGTCCTCCAATGTGTAAATTACCGGACGCGGGGCATAGTAAGACGGAAGGCGTGAGTTAACGACGTAGATCACGGCGTTCGCTGGCAGAATATGGTTTAGAGCGCGAAAGTCTTCTGTAAACGCGACGTACTCGTGCAGGAAGGAGTCACGGCTTGTAATCCCCAAATCAACCTTGATGAAGGGCCTTGCGTAGTAGACCTGCACTGCAAGCCAGGGAAGACACATCATGAGTAGAACCACCCACCACTGAGCGATGAGGCGCGCTCCGAGCCGGGATGGCCACACGACCCAGGCGCCGAGGACTAACACGGCATATTGAAGTCCGCCGAGGAATCGGAACTCGTGCGGCAGCAACCAGGCAATTAGAATCGCTTGGCCGCAGACGAGTCCGAAAAGGACGCTGAGAATCCGCTCGCGCTTCCAGGCGGCGAAGGCTACAACTCCAAAGGCGACGACCTCTCCCAGCGAAACCGAGGGAGCCAGCCAGACCAAGAGCGGCATCCAGCCGGTTTGATTGGTTTTCACCGAATCGGCGAGTTCGGCGATAACGTCCGGCCCGAAATAGTGCGAATGAAACATTGACGCAGTAGCAAGGCCAAACGGTGATCCGCACTGCATGGTGGTCCATAGGATGATGGGGCCGTAAAACACTGCCCATACGCCGACGGCGATTCCGATGGCCTTCTTCCAGCCAATACTGGCCGCTGCCCGATGGACACCGATCAACGTGAACAGGGCAGCAAGGGGCAGAATGGAGATCTTGGTAGAAGCCGCCGCATAAGCGCTCAGGCAGACGAGGAACAGTCTGGTTTGCGCCTTCATCTCACCCGTCAGGCCGTCGGGAAGCAAGGCGAGAAGAAGCGCCGTGACCGTGGCAAGATCTCCGAGGGCGTGCGGCCCGCTCGTAACGTGCCAGACAGAGGGGTAAAGGCCCACGGCAGAGATCGCCCCCGTCATCCATCCGCCCGAGGTGCTGCCGGTCAGGTCCGACGTAACACCGGCGACAAGAAGAACCAGCGCCGCGCCCAGTCCCCAACTGATTACGTTTCCAGCTTCGGGAAATCCAACTGCGTGGGCGGCACTGAGCCCCAACTGAAAGCCACACTGCGGGAAGATTGCTGCTTCATAAGGTTGACGGTAGAGATGCAGTCCACCATCTTCCATGACCCGCTTGGGTATCAACATGTGGTAATGCAGTTCGTCGATTTTTGTGGAGGGCGCGACTGCGATCAAAAGGTTGATTGTGACGACCGCAGCGATTACGGCTATGAACCAGGAGTCAGCACGGCGCATGGTCTTCAGGCCAGTGACAAGAGAAAGGTCCTTCCTGAGACCGAACAGGAGGCAGCAGCCAATCACCGTTGCCCCAACGCCGACCAACTTCACCGCGGCGACGCCTCCCCCCAAGAACAAAACCAGCATTACGACTAAATCGATGATAGCCACTCCACTTATCAGGGATGTTGGGAGACGCCAACGATGGGGAACCGGTCCCAGGAGATGCGTAGCTCCCAGGCCTATACCGCCGGCGGCGATCAGGCCGAGCAGGCCCCCGATTAATGTCCTCACCAACTCCATGAAATCGTCCGTTCCTCCACAATGGCTAGAGCCCGAGGCACGCCCTCCTCAGCGCCGACCCGCTCGCACCCAAGACGGGAGGACGGGACCCAGCGCAATTGGCGAAAATGGAACTCTCGTTCGCGCGCCAGCCAAGCTCCGATTCCCAGGAGACCTCCCGGGAATTGGAAGAGGGCCGGCTTCACGTGGAAACGGGCAAATCGCGTACTTCATCTGCCTCGCAGAATGAGTATAAACCAAGGTAACCCAAAGTTCGAGCCGCAGAGGGCTGGGAAATCTGGATTGATGTTCCTTCTGTTGACGGAAGGAGTAGGCTTCGGCAGAATAGGCCATGAGTACAGAAGCTTGGCTTCAGCCAAAATTCCGGCTGAAGGGGTGTGCACATCAGGGGCCTGCCGAGGATGCGAATTTGCATCTTCTCCGTGATTGACCATGAAACCTAGAGACCTGGTGAAGGCCGTGTTACCTTTCCCCGCTCGCCGCTGGCTAAGGAATCAGCAACGGCGCGTGGAGCGTGCACGGCGTCGAGTCCGCAGCGGCGCCGACCTCGGAAGCCTGCGCCAGACCACTCCCGTCAACGGTTACGATTATGGAGAGGGTCGAGGGCAACGTATTGACCGCTATTACATCGAAGGATTTCTAACTGCGCACGCGGTCGACGTGCAAGGACACGTGCTGGAATTCTTTGACGACTCCTACGCGCGAAAATTCGGCGGCACTAAAGTGGCGCAAGTGGATGTGCTGCACCTCACCGCAGATAACCCGCGTGCAACCATTGTGGCAGACTTGGCCCTGGGCGACGTGATGTCCTCCGATACCTTTGATTGCATTCTGTGCACGCAGGTTCTCCAGTATGTTTACGACCTTAAAGCTGCGGTCCGGACGCTCTACCGCATTTTGAAACCCGGCGGCGTGGCGCTGGTTACAGCGCCCGGGATCCAAATGATCGACCGCGTCGATATGGAAAATGAGGGAGAATTCTGGCGCTTCACCGAGCTCTGCCTGCGCAGGCTGTTCGAGGAAGTCTTCCCCAAGGGCCAAGTCGACGTCCAAGCTTACGGTAATGTATTGGCGGCTGTTGCGTTTCTGCACGGGTTTGCTGTCGAAGACCTTCGGCGCGAGGACCTGGAATACTGCGACCCGGATTTTGAGGTTACGATTTCCCTGCGCGCAGCTAAACCCAGGGTTGTTTAGATTTCCATGAATACCAACAATCATGGTCTGCCCCGGCGCGAGTCCCATAACTCGCCGGAAGCACAGCCCTTGGCGCTTGATTCAGCGGGAAATGCAGATCGTGAACTTCCGGACAGACTGGGGTCTGACGAGCGCGTCCGCCTGATGCGCGACGGCATGCTCAATAACGCCAGTCTACTCATTTCCGGCCTCATCGCTATTGTGCTCGTTCCCATCATGCTGAAGGGCCTGGGGGTTGAGTCTTACGGCCTGTGGATTGCCGCCTTCTCCCTGGCGGGAACGGTCGGACTCTTCGATTTCGGTCTCGGCATGAGCGTGACGCGTGAGGTAGCTGCCTCGCTCAACCGCGGGGAGGGGAGGGAAACCGCGCCCTTTGTTAAGGCTGCGGGGACCATTTTCTTGTTAGTCGGGGCCGCCGGCGGCATCCTCATCGCCACACTCGGCCTCCCCCTGAGTAGCGGTTTGCACCTCACTGCGACTAATCGCCAGATCGCACCAGCCGTGTTTGCGCTTGTCGGGGCCTCGTTCCTTGCTGACCGCCTCCTGGCTTTCACAACAGCCGTGCTACGGGGGTTGCGGCGATTCGATATCACGAATTTGCTCGCGATCATAACGGCATTGTTCCGCGCGGCCGGCATTATTGCGCTCATCAAGGTCGGGACGGGGTTAGAGGGCGTGCTGATGTGGCAAGTGGTGGCTACCGCCGCGCCCGCCTTGGCCGGCCAGTGGGTGGTCGGCAGGCTCGAAGGGAAATTCCGTTTCCGTCTGGGACGATTCGACTGGAACATGGTGCGCGCGCACCTGCCATTTGGTTTAGCGAGTCAGCTCACCACCATCGTCGAAGTAATGATTTGGGATATGGTGCCGTTGGTAGTTGGCTTAGTCCTTGGCTCCCGCTGGATTGCGCCGTATTACATTGCCCAACGGTTCCCGACATCCGTTGGTCCGGTTATCTGGTCCATTGCCGAGGCGCTGTTTCCCGCGGTGAGCCAGCACCAAAGGGAGCAGGAAATGGCCCGCACGCGGGAAATCCTCGAAGTTGGCACGCGATGGATTGTCGTCGTTGCCTTTCCCCTTTGCCTGGGATTGTGGATCGTTGCCCCAAAACTATTGCAGGCGTGGGTCGGAAACGTCCCGCCGGGTTCGACTCTGATTCTGCGTCTGGTTACCGCGGCAGTGTTCGTGGAGGGGGTTGCGGCAGCCTCCATCCAGGTGCTCTGGGGACGGGGAGCGTTGCGAACCCTGGTGATCATCCCGTGCTGCCTGATGGTGACGAGCCTGGGACTTTCGCTGGTGCTCTTGCCCCGCATCGGCATTGTGGGGGCAGCTTGGGGGTTGGTCGGGCCGATGTTCCTCGCGGCTTTCGTGTACCTTCATATTGGCGCACACACCTGCGGGATTCGCGTGGGGGGCCTGATCTCCACGTCTTTTGGCGGCTTGCTTCTGCCAATTCTGGCATTTCTGGCGATAAGTCTCAGTATTAACTCTTTGACGGGCCCGGGGTGGACGAGCGTGGCGACAGCACTCCTGGGAGGCGGGTTAGGATACCTCATCACATTCCTTTTTTGTGGAGCCCGGGAGGAAGAGCTAATGCTGGTCCGCAAGTTGGTCGAGTCTCCTCGCGCCGGGAGGCTATTTTCTGGTGGGGGCCATGAAGGTGGCAGAGATCTATGAGACGCCTGGTGGAGCCGCTATTTCCTCCGGAGCGGCAAGAGAATCAACCATTTTTTCACCGACCACCCGGCGCTGAAGTTGGTTTGGACCGCGGAATTCGATTTGGGGAAAGACTTCGTTTCCTACGATGTTCTTCTTAAGAAGAAGGGTTGATGGAATCGCAATTTTGACCAACTCCTTGAAATTGTCTATTGTCATGCCTACTCGCAATCGCCGGGATGTTCTCGTGCGAAGAACCCTGCCCGCTATTTTCGAACAGGACTTTCCCCCGGATGAGTACGAAGTGATCGTGGTCGTGGATGGTTCGACGGACGGCACCCTCGAGGCGCTACGAGGTTTGCAGCCAAAATGTGCGCTCCAAATCCTCGAGCAGCCCGGCCGCGGACCGAGCGTGGCTCGTAACGTCGGCGTGGCTAAGGCAAGAGGCGAAGTGGTGCTGTTCCTTGATGACGATATTATTTGTGGTCACGGCGTCCTCAGACAGCATGTTGAGGCGCACGTTGGGGCCGAACCCACCGTGGCCTATGGGACGATTTCCCTGGCGCCGGGAACCCCCGACTCGCTCCTCAAATTTGCCAACGAGACCTGGGGCGAGAATTACTATCGCGCCCTTGATTCGCAAGGCGGACTGATGTGGCCGAAAGATGCTTACATGATCAGCAATACCTCAATGCCACGCGCCACGCTGCTTGCCTGTGGGGGATTTGACGAGACCATGCCGGCGAAGGAGGATTATGAACTAGGGTATCGCTTGTGGAAGATGGGGATACGATTTCAGTACCTGCCTAAGATTGCGGCGTACGAGTTTCTCGTAAAAACCTCGCGACAGTTTGTGCGCAACGACGGCAGAATCTACGGTCGGACGGAAGTGTTGCTGTGCCGGAAGCATCCCGACTATCGGCCATATTCGGAGCTTGCGCACTTGGGGAAGATCTCGGGTTGGACCCGCCTTCGGCGTCGGTTGATCGCGCAGTTTCCCGTTTCGCTCGCTCCCCTTGTCGCAATGCCCCTCTTGATGTGCGAGCGGCTGTCCCGGTTCCGTGTAATGAAAAAAGCTGGCTTGCGTTTTTTAGGTACGGGGCGCGGTATTGTCGAGCTCCGTACCGGGGTTCACGAAGTGGGCTCATGGCCAGCGCTTCGAAGTGAATTCGGCATGCGTTTGCCGGTACTCCTCTATCACCACGTGGGTCCCTTCCGCCCCGGCACCAACCCTGGTTTGACCGTCTCTCCCGAGCGGTTCGAGCGCCATGTGCGCTGGCTCGCTCGCCGCGGCTATACTGGTATTTGCCCTTCGCATTGGGTCCGCTGGCGTCATGAGGGAAAGGGCCTTCCGGACAAGCCGGTGCTGTTGACCTTTGATGACGGCTACGCAGATTTAGTCGAATACGCCTTGCCCGTGCTCCGGCGCTACGGTTTTGGTGCGGCTGTGTACATTGTTACCGGACAACTGGGTGGGACGAACGCATGGGATGAGGCGCGTGGTTCCGGTACCCTCCACCTCATGACGGCGGACCAGATTCGCTATTGGGCCACGCAGGGAATCGAATTCGGCTCCCACAGCCGGACGCACGCGGACTTGACGACTCTCTCCGCAAATGAGCTGGCAGAAGAAATTGTTGGCAGTGGGAAGGATCTTGAGGCTATCTTAGGGGCGCGGGCACTCTCTTTTGCCTATCCTTATGGATTTCACAATCAGGCGGTGGACGATTGCGTTCGAAGCGCTTACGATCTGGCCTTCATCGCCGACGACAACAATGAGGGCATGAATCATTTGCTGACTGACCCGCACCTTTTGTTGCGCACCATGGTCCAGACCGATGACTCTCTTCTGGCCGTGGAGTGCCGCGCGCGGTGGGGCCACAATCCCTTTCTTAACCTTCGGGCCCGAATTGGCTTGCGTTCCCGCCTCAAACGCGCGGCGCGGCATGTCTTCGGTGGCGACCAATGGTGATCCCATGGAGACCATGACCGCACCTCTGAAGCTCTCGGTCGTGATGTCAACTTATAACCGCCGGGATGTTTTGGTCTCACAATCTTTGCCCGCTATCTTCAACCAGGATTTACCGGCGGACGAATACGAAGTGATTGTAATTGTCGATGGGTCGACCGACGGCACGGGTGCGGCGCTCCGCGAGCTTCGCCCGCCCTGTGCATTTCGCATCATCGAGCAGCCGAACCGCGGCCTCAGTGCCGCTCGGAATACCGCCATCGGCTTAGCACGGAGCGAGCTGGTGATTTTCATTGACGACGATATCATCTGCGACCCTGACCTCTTCAGACGGCATGTGGAGGCCCACACGGGCCAAGATCCCGTCGTGATGCACGGCTCTCTCTTTCTCGCCCCCGGGACTCCTACCTCGATTCTCGCGTATGCCAACGAATCCTGGTACCGGAAATACAATCTCGGCCTCGATTTGCAAGGTAGGCTGAAGTGGCCGGACGCGACATTTCTGATCAGTAATAGTTCAATCCCTCGTTCTACGCTTCTCGCTTGCGGAGGTCTCGACGAGCACTTGCTGGCGAAGGATGATTTCGAATTGGGCCTGCGATTATGGAAGATGGGGGTCCGATTTCAGTACCTCCCCGGCGCCGTGGCCCATGAGGTTTATGTGAAAACCTGGCGAAGCTTCCTGTTTAACGACGGGGAAGCATTCGGACGGAGTGAGGTGATGCTTTGCCGTAAGCACCCCGACTACCGGCCGCGGTCGGATTTATTGGCGGGGTTGGGGAGGACAGCGGGGTGGAAGCGGTTCCCCCGTCGGGTGGTACTTCAGCTCCCGGTTTCGCCTGCTCATCTCCTTACGCTGCCAATCTGGGTGTGCGAGAGGCTGTGCCGGATCCCAGCAGCGCAAAAGAGGGGGCTGCGGCTCCTGGAAATTGGGCGTCGCATCACTGAATACCGGGCCGCCCTCAAGGAAGCCGGCTCCTGGGAGAAATTCGATCGCGAATTCGCGATGCGCTTGCCCGTCCTGCTCTATCACCACGTGGGTCCCTTGCACCCTGGAACCTTCCCCGGGCTGACCGTTTCTCCCGAGCGGTTCGAGCGCCATGTACGCTGGCTCGCTCGTCGAGGCTACACTGGCATCTGTCCCTCCGATTGGGTCCGCTGGCGCCAAGAGGGGAAGGGCCTTCCCGCCAAGCCAGTGCTTTTGACCTTTGATGATGGCTACGCGGATTTGGTCGAATTTGCCTTGCCCGTGCTTCGGCGCTACGGTTTTGGCGCGGCAGTGTACATTGTCACCGGACAATTGGGCGGGACGAACGCATGGGATGAGGCGCGTGGTTCCGGTACACTCCACCTCATGACGGCGGACCAGATTCGCTATTGGGCCACGCAGGGAATCGAATTCGGCGCCCACAGCCGGACGCACGCGGACCTGACAACTCTCTCGGCAAATGACCTTTCAGAAGAAGTCGTTGGCAGTGGTAAGGATCTCGAGTCTATCTTAGGGTCGCGGGTGGTTTCTTTCGTCTATCCTTACGGATTCCACAACCCGACCGTGGACGATTGCGTTCGGAGAGCTTTCGATTTGGCCTTTCTCGCCACCGACGAGGTCGAAGGGCTGAATCACCTTCTGATCGACCCTTCTCTTATGCGTCGGACCCTGGTCCACCCCAACGATTCATTGTTGGATTTGGAGTTGCGCGCGCGCTGGGGCCATAACCCCATCCTGGACTTGCGGGCCCGACTCCTCCTGCGTACGCGCCTAAGAAAGGTGGTTCGCTCCATCTTTGGCCGCGCCAAAGCGTGATCGATTCAAAACATGGTACGCTGGAACGCCAGGAACTCCCCGACCGGGGAAGGGAAGTCTCATGATCCGCGCCGGTTTGAACTTACAAACCCAGTCACCTTCGGGACCGCGGGCGGTGACGAGCCCAGAGCAAACCGGCCTCCCCACCTCTTCCCGAGTTTTCGACACCTCGACCTTCCTTTTTCTGCTGGCGGCTTTTATTTTTCTTTACATCTTTCTCTTCGTCCCGCCCTTCACCCCCATTGTTTACAACGGCGATGGTATGTTTTTCTTGCCCGCGGGCCAGCGGATGTACGAAGGGGAAACGATTTATCGCGACTTTTTTGAATTTGTGACCCCCGGCACCGCCCTTGTGTATTTCTTCCTGTTCAAGCTTTTCGGGCTTAGGCCCTGGATTCCCAACCTGTTGTCCCTCCTCTTGGGGCTGGCTTTGGCCGGACTCGGTGTGGTGATTGCGAGAAAAATTATGCGTCCCAGCCTTGCGCTCCTGCCGAGTGCGATCTTCCTGGTCGCGGCGCGCGAATTACTATGTGAACCCACGCATCACTGGTTCAGTCTTTTGGCCACCACTGCCGCCATCGCCGTGTTGATGGAACGCCGAACTCCGGCGCGGATAGCTGCCGCAGGTTTCTTCTGCGGCCTTACCTCGTGCTTTACTCAAACCCGTGGTTTGGCTGTCGCCGTGGGTTTTGGTGTCTATTTGTGGTGGGAGTCCCGACGCCGGCAGGAGGCTGGGCGAGAATTGCTCAAGAAAGAAGGTTGGCTGGTTACGAGTTTCCTTGCCACCCTCATAGCGGTGAATGGTAATTTCATCTGGAAGGCGGGGCCGGCTCGCTTTCTCTGGTGTACGGTCGTCTATGTTCTCAAGTATTACCCCAAGATGGCGGATGTAGCCACCTTCCGGGTATTTTGGATAAACTTTCCCGGTTTCGTTCCGTCGCTCAGGTTCCTCCATTGGTTCATTGGGGATTGGGTTTTTCTCCATGCGGTTGTTCCCTTCATATTCATTCTGTTCTTTGTTCGTTACGGGCGGAAGTCAGGCAAGGAACCGGGTGAGTCTTGGGACCGCCCGATGTTGGTGGCGATTGTGGGCGCCTTTTTGCTGCTGAGTATTGCTCCGTCTCCGGCCCCTAACCGGATAGCTGCAAGCGCCCTGCCAGGAACCATACTCCTCGGTTGGCTTCTTGATTCCCCCCGCAAGATTGCTCGAGCCCTTGCCGCGGCGATTGCAATGGGAGTCCTGCTCCTAGCCCTCCTCGCGGTAGTGAGGAAGCGCCCCATCCCTGACGGAACCCTTACGACGCCTCAAGGCAAAATGGCTATCACCATCCCTAGCGACTACGAGGAATATACCTGGGTCCAGCAGCACACCCGGCCCTCGGAGTATTTCTTCGAGGCGGTTGCTTCCGATATGTACTTTCGCCTTGACCTTCGCAACCCTACAACCGTGCCCTACATAACGAACTGTGGCTTCACGACGGTAGGGCAAGTGGCGGAGGTGATTCAAGGCCTGGAAAAACATAAAGTGCGATACCTTCTCTGGGAACACGGTGACCTGGATGCAATCCCCGATTGGGAGGACCCATCCGACGATCATCTCGGCCCACTTCTTGACTATGTTCATAGTCACTACCAAGCGGTTAAAGTTTTCACGAATGCCGACGAGATTTGGGAAAGGAAAGGCAGGTAGTTGCAAGTAATGACATCCCCACAGCGACCATGCCTTTCGACCGCTTCCCGAATTCTCGACACCCCGACACTCCTTTTCTTGATGGCCTCACTGATTTTCCTGTACGCCTTATTATTTGTTCCGCCTTTCATCCCCGTCGTAGCCTCCATCGGGGACACCCTGTACTACGTCTGCGACGGGAAGCGGATGTATGAAGGAGACGCGATTTACAGGGACTTTTTCCAATTCTTGACCCCAGGCACCTCCGTCACATATTTCTTGTTGTTCAAGATTTTCGGGCTCCGATCATGGGTTCCGAACCTGTCGGTCTTGCTCTTGGGGTTCGCTCTGGCCGGGCTCGGTGTGGCGATCGCGAGGAAGTTGATGGGGCCCAGCCTCGCACTTCTGCCCAGCGCGATCTTCCTTGCCGGAATCTACAAGAACCAACTCCATCCTATTCATCATTGGTACAGTTTGCTGGGCACAATGGCCGCATTAGTAGCGCTGATGGAAAGACGAACCCCTGCAAGGATTGCTGCTGCCGGTGGTTTCTGTGGCCTCGCCGCAAGCTTTACTCAAACCCGTGGGGTCGCTGTCGCCATGGCTGTTGGCGCCTTCTTGTGCTGGGAGTCCCGGCGGAGACAAGCGGACTGGCGAGATACAGTTAAGAAAGAGGCGATCTTATTAGTAGGTTTTCTGGCCACCCTGATCGCCGGGAACGCCTATTTCGCTTGGAAGGCAGGCCTCGCCCGGTTTCTCTGGTGTACGGTCGTCTTTGTCATTAAGTATTACCACCAAGATGGTGGACCAAATACCTTCCTGGGCTCTTTGCAAGACTTCCCCATGACCGGACCCCTGAGCAGTTTCCCCATACGCTTTGCGCAATGGTCTTTCATCTTCGCCGTTGTTCCATTCACCTATGTTCTGTTCTTTGCCCGTTACTGGCGGGAGTCAGGGAAGACTCCGACGGAGGACTGGGAGCGCCCGATGTTGCTGGCGATGGTGGGCTCCTCCCTGCTTTTGAGTGTCGCCCCTGCGCCGTCCCTTGGCCGGATGGGGCCGAGTGTCCTGCCGGGAATCATCCTCCTAGGTTGGTTTCTCGATTCTCCGCGCAAGCTCGGCCGGGTCCTTGCCACCTCACTTGCAGTGGGGGTATTGCTCATCGTTACTCACGCCGTGGCGGGGTTCCAATCCCGCGAAAAGAGCATTCTCACAGAGCCCCAAGGCCCCATTGCCATCACTGTCCCTGAACTGCGCGAGGAGCTTGCGTGGGTCGAGCAGCACACCCGGCCATCGGAGTATTTCTATGCGACGGCGGATCCCGGACTGTACTTTTACGGAGACCTCCGCAACCCCACCCCCGTACCTTTCGTCACCGATACCGGCTACACGACCCCGGAACAAGTGGCAGACGTAATCCGCGGCTTGGAACAACATCACGTCCGCTACATCTCCTGGGATGTTGTTGAGCTCGGCGCGGCCTCAGACTGGGGTAACCCTGCTGACCATCGCCTTGGTCCACTTTGGAACTATATCCATAGCCACTACCGGATGGTTAAAGTCTTTGCGGACTCCGACGAGATTTGGGAGAGGAAGCGTGAAGATGGGGATTAGACTCGCCAGGATTGTTGATGCCAAGACTCTCCTCTTCATACTCGCGGCGTTGATTTTTCTTTACGCGGTTGTATTCGTCCCGCCCTTCCTCCCCATCCAACTAAATAGTCCGGACAGCATTTTTTATTTAGCTCAAGGCCAGCGGGTATATGAGGGGGAAACGATATACCGCGACTTTTTTGAATTTGTGACCCCCGGCACCGCTCTCGTCTACGCTTTACTGTTTAATCTTTTCGGGCACCGCCTCTGGATTCCCAACCTCGCGTCCGTTGTGCTAGGGTTGGGGTTTGTCGGGCTCGGTGTGCTGATCGCCAAAAAGCTGATGCGTCCCAGCCTGGCGCTCCTGCCGAGTGCGATCTTCCTGGTGGGGCTGCGCGAATGGCTGTGCGACCCCACCCATCACTGGTACAGTCTGCTGGGCGCAATGGCGGGAATGGCCGTTCTGATGGAACGGCGCACTCCGGCACGGATTGCTGCCGCCGGTTCCCTTTGTGGTCTCAGCGCGTGCTTCACCCAAACTCGCGGGCTGGCTGCTGCCGTGGGCTTGGGTGTCTTTTTATGGTGGGAATCCGGACGAAGCCGAGAGGGCGGGCGCGAGTTGCTCAAGAAAGAGGGCCAGATGGCTGGGGGTTTCCTCGCAACGATTATCCCCGTGAATGCCTATTTTATTTGGAAAGCAGGACCGGCCCGCTTCCTCTGGTGCACGGTGGTGTTTGTTCTCAAATACCTTCCCAAATTTGGGAGTTGGAACACCTTCCAGGCCTATCGGCAGAGCTTCAACGCATCCGTATTACTGTACCGGTCCCTCCAGAGCTCGACGCAATGGACTTTCCTGTATGTTCTTCTTCCTTTGATCTACGTGCTCTTTTTTGTCCGCTATCGGCGGCAGTGCAGCCAGAAACCGAATGAATTCTGGGAGCGCCCGATGTTGGTGGCGATGGTGGGCTCCTTTCTGCTGCTTAGCATCCTCCCGGCGCCGTCTCCTATCCGGGTAGCTTCGAGTGCCCTGCCAGGAATCATACTCCTGGTTTGGTTCCTCGATTCTCCGCAAAAGCTTGCTCGGGCAATTGCCGCTGCCCTTGCCGTGGGGGTCTTGGTCATAGCGCCTCACGCCGTGGCCAGGGTCCAATCCAGGCAAAAATGGATTCTCACGACGCCGCAAGGCTCCATGGCCCTTACTGACCCCGAACTGGGCGAGAAACTTGCTTGGATCCAAGACCATACCCGGCCGGGCGAGTATTTTTATGCGGCCGGTCCGGATGCGTACTTTTACCTAGACCTCCGCAACCCCACACCCTTGCCGCGCCTAAAGAACAATGGTTACACGACCGTGGAGCAGGTGGTGGAGGTGGTTCGTGGCTTGGAACAACATCAGCCTCGCTATGCCTTGTGGCCACTCGAGCTTGGTATGGCCCCCGATCGGGAAGTCCTTCCTGATGACCATCTTGACCCGGTGAGGGACTACATCCAGAGCCACTATCAGAAGGTCAAAGCCTTTACGGATTCCGCCATCATCTGGGAAAGAAAAGACTGACCAGAAACCATCTGCAATCCGACCTGAACGCGGGTGGCGCATACATTGCTTTTCATGTATGCGCTCCGGCAACTCGCGCAACATGTCCGTCCACGGTATTAGCCCTGGCCAACATCAGTTCCCTTACGTTCGCCGACATAAAAGGTAATGTCGGCACCACCCGCGGACACATTATTCTACAAGGGGTCACACAGCCACCCGACGGTGACCTTGACGATTGACCTGGGAAAGGTAGAGGGTCGCTACCAGGATCGCCACCAATGCGCTGATGATCATTCCCCAAGTTTCATCAGGGGTATTTTTGAAAACAAGCTGGACGCGGCTATGTCCTGAAGGGACCCGGACCACCACGGCGTCGTGATCATCTCGCTCGACCTCTTCGACCTCGGTCCCGTTTACCCATACATGCCAGCCTGGGTAGTAGAAGAGCCGAACTCGCACTCGGGCAGGTTGGGGGCTATTCACGGTAAAGATGCGGGACTCCGTCTGCCAGGACTGCACGGCAAACCTCGTGAGGTTCGCGGATTCAGCGGGCGTTTCCTGACTCAGCAGTGAGGGGCGATCCTGTCCACTCCCATCAAGTACGGCGATGCGCGGCGAAGGCAGCCAGGTGGGCCGTGGACCTTCTTCCGGGTATACCCCCGCGGCTTTGGGAATGTAGTCCTCGTCGTCGTAGATGACACCTGATTGAAAAGGCGCGGCAAATGCATTCCAATCGAGCGCACGCTTTCGGACGGCAGAGAAGGAAAGGATGAGCAAAAGGGAGTATGTGCAAGCAGCTACCGGCAGCCACGAGCGTCTCTCGCTTTGACTCAGGGCCGCCGCGATGAAAAAGGCCACCGCCAGATTCAACGGGAAAAGCCAGCGCCACGGAAACTGAACATAGGAAAGGAAGGGTGCATATTTCCAGACGATGAAACTAAACGGTAGGCACATGAACGCAGAAACTACCAGAATCGTAGTGAATGCGACGAAGATTTCCCGCCGCTGCGGGGGGACCTTCCTGGCCTCGAACCACGCCAACGCACCGAAAGCAACTTGCCATAAGAATCCGGTAGTCAGCAATACCTCGTTTTTCAACGCCCAAATGGAGAGCTTACTCAGTAGGAAGTCGGCGGAGAGACCCACGTGGCGCAAATTGCCGACATTGATCAACGGTTGCTGGCGCCAAGCGGGCACGACATAAAAAGCTGCCAATCCAGCTCCCAATATCTCTGCCAGCAGGAAGAGTCCGAGGAGCGATTTAGACCTTCGTACCCACGCCAGCGTCGCAACAATGATGGCGGCAGCATAGTTGGCGATCACCCCAGCCGGAGGGTTCGTTATCCAAAGCAAAGCGATGAGCAGGGCCAGCACGGGCAAGCTGCGCTTCCTCTTCTCAGCCAGGCGATAGACCGCCAGGATAAACCAGGGGAATAGCGCCGCCGCCAGAAATTCCCCCAAAGCACTGCGCATATACAACACGAAAAGGTTATAGGGATTGATAACATAAGCGAACGCGGCCACCAGGGAGGAACGGTCATCAAAGAACTCCCGGCATAGGTGGAAGAATCCGAAGCCGCCGAGCACGAGTCCCAGCCAGGCATAGGTTCCCAGGGCCAATCGCGAGGGCAGGCAGGCCACCAGGGCGCCTCCTAGAATTCTGTCCATGGGGGGATAGAAGATCATCGTCGGGTTCCCGTAGCCATACATCGACTGGGCTGCCCAGCGGACATACAGGATCCCCTCGTGCCACTGTCGGGCCACTTCGAACCAGAATCCCATATGAAAAGTAACGTCTTCGCCGGGATAATACCCAACAGAAAAGAAGGAGGCTATGACCGCTGTCGCGGTCAGCGCCAGGAGGGAGCAAACCTTCACACGAGGAACCGAATTGAACACTCCTCACTCCTTTTCGACTTTACCAAGGGCACGAGAACAGATACTGTCCCAGGCAGCACCTGGACTTGCAAGATTATCAGAGTTGCCGAGCAATACGTTATGGCTGAGGCAGCATCAAATGATCCGCCATTTGGCCGTAGTCCCCTTGGGCAGAACCGCCCGGCTATAAACGGCTGCCTGTGCTAGAATACGCTTTAACAGCCATCGGTTGCTTGATTCTTAAGGAGTTTTGATTCGTGGTGGCATTGCCTGCGAGATAGTAGTCTGACACGAGAATTCTTGCACCTTTCATGAGCCCCCAGCAGAAGCTCTGGTTCCGATTGACATCCGCACGCGAAGCCAAAGCCGCGACGACGGGCAGCGGCAGCGAGCCTTCTCGCGTGGAAGTCCTCCTAATGCTCGCCATGATGCTCGCTCTGCACCTCTTCACCGTCTGCCGGGCAGGCAGCTTTTGGGAACTTGCGGTCTCGCGCACCGATGACATGGACTATGTGGAAGTCGCCGACATCATCCGCCACTGGCACTTCGCTGGCGGGCCGATTTCACAGTACTTTTGGGGGTTCCCCTACGCGATCGCAGGCGTTTCCACGCTCCTATCAATCCCCGAGCTGATGGCGGCGGTGGTTATTTCCGTCTTCGCCTCGCTGGCGCTCTGCACGTTGCTGTGCCGTCTTTACGGCGGTTGGGTAACGGCGGTTTTCCTCTTAATCAATTTCGAGTGGATTCAGCTCTCCGTGGAAGGAGGCAGCGAGCCGCTGTTTATGTGCTTGCTGTTTGCTTCCTTCCTGGTGGCACGCTCCGGGCGGTGGAATCTCGCGGCATTGCTGGCGTCACTTAGCACAACGGTTCGGCCGGTGGGCGTGTTTGCCCTGGCGTGTTTTGCGATCGTTCTGGCAAGGCAAAAGAACTATCGCCAACTGGCCGTAATCATGCTGATGGGGCTTGCCATTGGGGTGCTCTATGTTATACCCCTCTGGAGATTATTTGGAACTCCCTTTGCCAATTTTATCGGCTACCGAGGGGACTGGGGGCCGCACGGGTGGCCACTCACGTATCCTTTCGGCGCCTTGATTTCCAGTTTCCTGGCATCGCTTCATAAAGCCCGGTGGTACACGCTGACCTTGTTCGCGGCTTGGCCCTTGGTGGCCTTGGTGAGCACCGTGGCGATATGGCTCCCTCGCAACCGGCAAGGGTTCTTGGCAAGGTATCAGCCTGAAGCCCTGTTCGCCTCGATTTACACCCTTTTCTATCTCTCGTATAACAATGGCGAAATCGTTTGGCTTTTTTCAAGGTTCCTGATTCCCGTCTTGCCCTTGCTCGTCTTTTCGTTGCGCGATTGGATTCCGCACCATCGCCGCCTGCTCTGGGCAGCGGCGGTGCTGTCTGCCTTGCTTTCGTCCGCGGGCCTCGTACACTTTAAGAATGTCTTTGGATTCTCTCCCCCATAGCCGTTCCCGCTGGAATCCGTGCAACGCTAG